>VTLG01016702.1_pt1 | contig 19845 bp, 28 predicted proteins | sample 4694571 | NCBI WGS metagenome assembly VTLG01 (sample SAMN12604809, study PRJNA352737) | marine metagenome | biome: ENVO:00000447; feature: ENVO:00000209|ENVO:00000569|ENVO:01000036; material: ENVO:00002151; isolation source: viral sequences binned using virsorter ... | reverse complement strand
TAGATAAAGATATATCAAACCATTCTCCTGAGTGATTGTGACATTCTTTCATTGCTTGGCTATGTACTATCTTTTCTCCTCTGTTCCTGTCTTCTACATGAACTTTATGTTTAAGTACATAATCCCTGAAGGGACTTCCTGTGTTGTACGCATTACATCTATCATCAGCATCTACTGCTTTGCCCACCTTGTACCAGCCCACCCAAGCAGGATTATATATGATATATACATCTCCCTCTTTTGCTGTTGTATACCTTCCAAGACTAGAGAATGCTGCATCATCAAATGATTTATAACTACCAGCCTTATGTAATGGATGGTATTTTGATATGTACTTTCCATCTACTCTCATGTTGGTATCTCTTCTATTTTTTACTGCTTCAGGATTATCCTTGTAGTAATAAGGTCTTCCTGTTTGTGGGTTAATTAGTTTCTGATCAACTATATCCAGCATTAGATTCTCCTATTGTTCATTTGTTTTATATTTAATATGTCGAATTACTCTAGAGCCATCTCGTTTATCTCCTGCATAAAAGATAAGATTTAATTTTTCTAACTCGTTAGGTCTAGAAGTTATAGAGCTAGCAGACATATCAGGAAATTGTCTAGTCATTTCTCTAATAGTTATTCCTTTAGCTCCTGCTTCTTCAATTAAGTTAAGAACAAAAGCTCTTCTTTTAGATAGCGGTACAGAATAAGCAGCTTCTCTACTTGTTTCTGGATCATCTTTCCTGTGTAGTTTGTGAGGACTTGTATCATCAAATATATTTAATTGTTTCATCTCAGTGTGTTTCACTCCAGTTTCGTCCAACATTATATTCTCCATCAAGAGGACAGTTTAATTTAAACAAAGCACCTGCATCTATGATGGCCTGTACTCCGCGCTTTCCTACTTCTTCAGCCTGATCTTCTCGTACCTCTACCTGCCACTCATCGTGGACATTAGCAACGCATCGTGCATCCAAGTCCCTTATGTACCATGCAAACAGAGTCAACGCTTTCTTCATTACAATAGCCCCTGCTCCCTGTAATAAAGTATTCAAAGCAGAATGTTCAGACCTCACAAATAATTTCCTACCATCTAATCCCTTTAAGTATCCTCTGTCTGCTGCTCTTGCAACTTTATTTTTAAGAGATCTAAATGATGGGAGATTATCAAGGAAATGTTCTCTAGTTCTTTTTGCATCTGCTGCGCTTCCTCCAAGAATTGTTGAGAGCTTGAGGTCGCCGGCCCCATAACAAAGTGCGTATATGAAAGTCTTCGCCTGATTTCTTGATTCAAGTCGTGCAAGTTTTTGATTAGCGGTGTGTATGTCTCCGTTAATGATTTCATTTGTGTACTCCTCATCGTTCATGAAGTGAGCAAGCATACGAAGCTCTAAGCCAGAAGCATCTATACCTACTAGTTTGTATCCATCAGGTACAGTCCAACATGCTCTGCACTGTTTACCATATGGAGAAGAAGAGTTAGGTACTTGTGCCATGTTAGGATCACGATGAGTCATCCTTCCTGTTACTGCACCGTTAGGAATAACAAACCCGTGTACCCTGTCATCTTCCTCTACTGCCTTGAGCCAAGAATCTATCTGAGATATTCTCTTCTGGTGTAGTAGATAATTGTTTATGAGATCTGCTTCAGGTATATTCTTTACCTGCGCTAGGGTCTTTTCATTTACGATTGGTCTACCGTTAACAGTAAATTCAGTTGGCTTCCATCCAAACTCTTGAAGGTACTCTCCTATCTGCACTCTTGAGTTTAAATTAAAATCAATAGTGGTCAGCCTAGATACAGGAGGACACTTGGCTAGGCATCCTCCTGCTAGATTTAGATTGTTCCTTAACAGATTGTGTTCTGATTCAGTTAGTCTAGCACCTTCTCCACTACCTACAAAGTTCTTGTCAGCAGTCTTACTAACCTTACCAGCTTTCGTTAATCTAGGATACAAAGCTAATTCATCTATCTTGGGCTTGAAGACAGACTTAACCTTCATCTCTACCTTTCTCGCATTAGATCGTAGCTTACCCATGAGAATCTCTGCTTCTCTTACATCAAACAAGAAGCCATGTTTCTCCTGATCCTTTAAGATCTTAGCTACACTATGCTCTAGTTCAAGTGAGTCTTTAGAGAATCCCTTAGACTCCTCTCGTAAAGCATAGTAAATCTTTTCATTTAACTCGACATCTCTAATACAGTACTCAAGCATCTCTTTAGAATATCTAGAGAACTCCTCGAATCCTATTTTATCTAAGCCAAGTTTAGTACCCCATATGCCTAAGCCATGACCGCCTTCTCTAGAAGGATTGAAGAGTCTAGATAATACAAGAGTATCTATAATCTCCTTTCCTTCTGAAAGATTAGGGCGGTTACACAGCTCTTCTACTACAGGGATATCGAACCCAATTATGTTATGACCTATGAGGTGAGTAGCTTTCTCTAAAAGTTTAACACCTTCTTCGATCTGCTCTGGCCCATAAGTGTATAACTGTTTTGAGTCCATGTCCTTAGCAACTATACACCATATCTTAGTTGCCTTTAGATCATCAGTCTCTATATCAAATAGTAGTTTCATTTATTCAAATCCAAGGTTAATGTCTATGTCCTCTTCAGCAGAATTAGAAAGCTCATCACCTGCTAACTCAGATAATCTACCTGTCTCGTTATCGTACAAGAGATAAGTAGCTATCCCCACATCACCAGTGTATCTAGATTTAAGTATCCTTACTCTGGTAGTGCTTGCTTCTATAGGATCATCTGACTGTTGGTTCCTCTCTAGTGACAGGATGGCATCAGATATCTGAGCGATAGACTGACTGCCTCTGATGTGGCTCACGCTTGTCTCTACGCCATTTTCATGGCCCCTGTTACCGTCTATACGTCTTAGGTGAGAAACAAGTATCAGGCCTACTCCTGTCTCTTCTACGAGGGATCTGAGTCGAGTCATGATAGAATCAATAGCCCTTCTCTCATCACCCTCTACAGTAGAAGACACCATCATATGCAAGTGATCTAGAACAACCCATCTACAGTTACATCCTACAATCATGAATCGTAACTTACTAAAGATAGCATCTATATCGTTAGCTCCAAAGTGAGCATGTATCCACACCCTGTCTTTGTTGCTGCCTGTAAATACTTTCTTGAAGTAACCAGTCAACTCCTCTTCAGAGTATTGATTCCTGATACGATCAATATGTAACTTAGCATCAGCTTCAATAGATATGATCCCATCCATTGTTCGTTCTTCTGATTCTTCTAGAGCTATGATACCTACATTGTCTTTGGTTTGGTTTATGATCCAGTGTTCTAGTTCCCTAGTCACTGAAGACTTACCTAAACCAGTACCGCCTGTAAGTAAAACAAGTTCGCCTTGTCTTAATCCTTCTAGCTTCCTGTTCAATCCTTCCCAAGGATATGGAATAGATTCTTTCTTCTCTCGCTTTAAGAATTTAGATAAGTTCTCTGAGGCATTGACTACTCCGCTAGGGGTGTAGGTCTTTGCATCCCACCAGTACTTAACGAAACCTGCTTGTTGGTGTTTGAGTAGTACATCATTAGCATCCTTAAACCCTTCAGGTAAAGACATGATCTTAGCCTTGCTTGGTTTAAGTACTCTAGCTACTCTCTTGGCTGCTTCGCGTCCAGCTTTATCAGCATCAAAACAGATTATCACATTATCAAATGATTCTAAAAACTCTAGTGAAGTTTTGACATCTCGTTCTGCTGATTGTGCGCCACTACGAATAGAAACAACAGGCCACTTAGATCCAAGCATTTCATAAGCAGCCATCGCATCGCACTCTCCCTCTACTAGGGTGATGTACTTGCCACCACTTTTGAATAGCTGTTCTCCAAATAGTCCTGCTTCTCTGATGTTACCTTTTGAATAAAAGGATTTAGTGTTAGTCAGTCTGGATTTGTATCCAACTAATTCTTGGTCAGCAAAGTAAGGATAGAAGTGTTTGTTTATCTTACCATCTGCACCACGTACAGCTCTTACACCATACTTGGTAGCTGTTGCCTTGCTGATTCCTCTGTCATCTAAGCTTGTAAATTCTCCTTCTTGTTCAAAATTAATTGGTTCATTGGTTTGATTGTTATCGATAAGACTCATAGGCTCTGCCATTTTAGAATCGTTATCCATTCTACTGTACTCCTGTTCACTAAAAAATGTGCCGCAAGAAAAGCAGTAAGCCCTTCCGCTGTCATCAACGCAAAGGGCATCACTACTAGGGCAACTTGGGCATGGAAGATGAAGCTTTACAAAAGCCATCTGTTTACCTCCTACATTTAGTTGCTTTCTGGTTCAGGTATCTTAGCCTCCTCATCTAAGTTCGCCTTGATTATTGAATTGTATTGCGATTGAGCAGCACGTAAATGTCCCATCTCAATCTCTGCTTGACGAAGAGCATTCTGTTGTAACTGAGCCAACATCATGAAAGCTTGTTGCGCTTCTTGGTTGAGCTTGGATACATCATAGTCCACATCTTCATTACGATACACCGCTGCTGGTGCTTGCGCTTCTGCGGCTTCTTCTGCTTCTGCCATCTTAAAATGCTACCTCCTCTTGTGGTATGGTTGACGAAGACGATTCCTGTCTTTCCACTAAATCAACGATCTGTACTGCTTGAAGTAAAGGTCGTATTATTTTAGTTTGTTTACCGTAGCTGTACTCTGACCACTGTACGTTTACGGTAGATCCATTGCCTATCAGTACATCGATAGGGTTCTTATCTAAATCAACTACTCTAGGCGGTGGACGATTATCTCCTCCTTTATTCTTAGCCCATGTAGCAAATTTAATTACTGGATCTGGTGTAAAGTTCTTTGTCCCTGCTTCAAACAAAAAGAAATTACTTATCCCTATGTCTTTGAAGGACGCGAACACATCATCTGATACCGCTAGATTTAACTCATAGAAGTAATCAGTCTGGTTGTAGTTAGGGTTAGGTACTTTCAAGTGTGCAAAGTAACACTGACCTGTAACTATCGAGGCTGGTCTATCCATATATGGAGTCTCCTGTTTTAATTTAAAATTTTAACTTCAATTGCTCTGCATTATACCACATCATGAAGGGAATGTAAATATCTGAATAGAAATTTAGATCAATTCCTTCTGATGGAGTTACCTTGTAGTCACCGTTGTCTTGACGTTGAACAGATTCAATAGCCATCTTATCTTCGTACATCATCTTAATGAATTTAGAAGATGAGAAGGAATTGTATTGGTTCTCAGTCATGGTGTAGAATTTAGCCATCATGCTTAACCTCCTGCAAGTTCAGAACAAAAGTCACTATGCAATTGACCAAAAGTATCTAGCCTCCAGCTACCTGCTTCTTGGCAACGCCTCTTGACGTAGTGAAAGAATCTATCTTTGTAACTTCCGTCAGGTGGAGTAGCTTGAATGTCATGTGACCATAACAATGCATACCTTTCATCAAACTCTGAACCCCAATCAGCCATCGTATCTGTCGCGCTCATAAGTTAGTCCTCATATTTTCTAAGTTTCAGTACAAGTTTACGTCTTAGATTACCATTAATATTATCTGCTTTGTGGTGATCGCTAACACCAATTGCAACTAGTATATCTAAAACTTCTGTTAAAGTTAATTCAACCGCAATAGGTTCCGCTTTCATTATTTTACATTCTCCTCGTATTCAATGACAAGTTTCCATCTAAAACTAGAAGGGATTATACCCTTGTCAATAAGGAAGTCAAGCACCATCTCATCTATTGGGCCTTCTTCAGATGGTGATGCATCCTTCGCATCAAGAGTTATCTGTTTCATTATCACACTCCCAATGTAATGTACCATCATCAACTAATTGATTAAAATAATCTACTACATCTTTAAATGTAGGAGGGTATTCAAACTCCATTTCTATTTTAATTAAGGTTTTCATATATTAACATCCTCATGCAAGAAGGTTAGTGAAGCAGTGACAGCTCCCTCAGTATGATCTACATACAAAGACTTCACATCGTTATAAAGCTTTGTAATATTACGAATATACTGCTCCTCTTCTAGGTCTGTCTGGTGTATCTGAAAAGGTATCTTAATTAAAGCAAGTACCTCATCTTCTCTGCCTTGTACACCATAATCTGCAACTGCTTTTATTTCATACGAGTCCATTAAGAATCTCCCATTAAAAAGTTTATGTCTGGCTCAATACCTTTATCAGAAAACAAAGAGAACTCATGCTCAACTTGAATCTCTTTATTTGTATCCTCGTAAAGCTTAATAGTAATGTATTGCCTAGTGCCTTCTGAGAAAGTGTTCTTTTTAATCTCAATCTTTTTTATTTGATGGATGTTCCCATGATCTACTGTAATAGTGTTCATATATTTTCCTTTTGATTAATTAAATAAGCAGTTTAATATCATGCTTAGGATAATATGTTATGCGGCTAGTAACTCCTTAGATGCTGTACGAACAGACTCTTCTCTGTTAACCCTAGCAGAGATTATGTTGTTCTTAGCAGTCTTCCTTTGAATAGGCATGTGAGTACTCCAGTGAGTCATGGCATTGTAAGCAGCCCAATGCGTCTTGCCCAATGTCTTGATCTCTTGGTTGTACTGACTCCACATGTACTTCAAACTCTCACATCTAGATACTTCTGAATACTTCTCCTTATCATTGAGTAGATCTGTAACAGAAACAGACATACTGGTAGTCAGAGGAACCTTACACTTAGCAGCGAGAGCAAAGACATTGAACGCTTCCCTGTCAGAGATATCATTCTTAGTCCAACGCTTCCATCGTTCACCTTCTGCACGATAATCCTCTAGTGCTTTCTGTAACTTTCTTTGAGCGTGATTGATATCAAAACTAGGGGTATGCTTCGCCTTGTACATACTAAAGTTCTCTACAAAAGCTTGGGTATTAGTACAAATAATTCTAATAGCACCTATCTGTAGCACAGTAGGCCATAGTCCATTGAAGGATGTTCTTCCAGAGATTTGGAACTGGCTCTCATCTCCATTAGCTACTTCGATAGTGTACTCTGGTAACGTCATAGAGATGAATCCTAATGCACCATCAGGCGTGACATCAGATCTAACTTTGATTCCATTACAGTCCACACCTGAATTCCTTAGCACATTAGTCATGCACCTGTATAGATCAGAGTACTGACCTCCTTCAATACTGTAGGAATTCTGACCTACAATATTAACAGCAGCACCTCCACCTACACGGTGTATTCCTTTCCTGCTTGGATCACTTTGTAATCCTCCAGATGAATCTAGATATAACACAGGTCTTTCTTCCATCTTTATGTCCACTATTTCTGGTGGATCTAAAAGATCTACAGGGTGTTTTAGTACAAGTCCATTTGGTGTTGAACGATATTCATTAAGATCTACTACATGTGTATCCATTTTAAGTTTCCTTTTTAGAATAAATAAATAATTAAATATCTTTTATTTCAAATAAATTACGAATTAAGGGTAGCATAGAATTGTTACAATAATATGACACCCCTTAAATTTATTTGTAAAAGATGTGATTGTTTATAATAACAGTGGGTGTTAACTCAGCAGACCAGTATGGCTTATCAATATAGTTTGCATGATACCATAAAGATCCTTCAGTTATATCCATGTCATCATAATTCAACAGACGGTAAGCTAGTATATGACTAGACAACCATGTCTCAGAGTCCGTAGGTATGTCATGCTTACCATCACAATACCAACTGAATTGACACCTGTGTTTTCTTTCACCTCCTTGATGCACTACTGCACAAATTGTATTAGGAAACAGCTTATGATTCCTACGGTTAATAGTAACCTGACCAACAGCGATACGTCCTGCTAGTGGTTGGTTACCTGCCTCGAAATAAATGTTCCTAGCTAAACAAAATACTTCTTCATCTTCATCAGATGCAAACGCTCCACATGTAGATAAAAGTAATATGAAAAATACTAGTAACATCAATAAGTTATAGCGGATATCTCTTTTCATTTGGTACGTATCCTCATTCGCTTGTTAGGTTGTATAACAAGAAAGCCATAACAAGATGCACACAAGGGGCGTGTGTAACCCTGTTTATAAACTACTGCTGGCTTGTTACAGTTAGGTTCTGAACAATTCATTTAATCATCCTCGCGTTCTCTTTTGAATTTATTTAATATCTCTACTATCTCTGACATATATTCTAAAGAAACATCACAGTAAGAACAATCAATAAGTTCCATCTTTACTCCATCATCATCAAAAATTTCACAAGGATTTGTAAACAAAGCAACTCCACCATCCCCATCAAAGTAAAGCACACGACAGCACCAAGACTCTGCGCTAACTACATAGTGAGAACCATTAAGATTATTTCTATGTTTGTGGTATTCATCCTCGCTAAGATGAAAATCCCTATAGACTTTATTTACTTTCACTTTTCTCATCTCCTCCTAATAATTCTAATAACTCTTCAGGTATACCAAACTCCATAGTCACACCACCACTTTTAAAGACTGACTTATCTTTTTTATGGATCAATACTGGCTCCATGAAGCGGCCATTTATATCCTCCTCGCCATCGTCAAACTCGTTAGGTATCTGTGTCCCAAACACTATTTCTCTCTCATCGAACACGCCAATGTCCTCGATGCTGTCAGTAGTAGACCTAGAGAAAGTCTCTACGTCAGAGTTCAAAAAAGAATCCAAGTCAAACTCATTGTCATATTGATTAGCCATAATATCTAACTCCTTGTGTTAGTTTGTTTTATTTAATTAACCTACTGCGATTAGTTTAGATTTAAACTTACTCGCTCTAGATCCATGTACAGTGATAACAATGTTTCGTTTTTTTCCATTACACAAACCACATGCATCACACTGTATCACTTTTGTTTCACTAAGACATTCTGTTTCACTATTGAACACCATATCTCCTTTCATAGCTACCCTAAATGTCTTAGCTCCCATGCCTTGATACTTCAATGCTTGCTTTGGTGTATCTGCTGACACCATGCACAAGGTTAAAAATCTTTTGTCAAAGTTCTTATGTTTTATTTGATGAGTGTAGCCTGTATGACCACGGCCCATGTCTTTTACTTTCTCTGCTATTTCGTAGGGCATAGCCGCTGGATCACCATATGCGCCTAGTCTAACCATGCGTCCTGTAAAATGAACATGGTCTACATCATAGTCTATGTGAGGATAAAGCCCACGCTTATAAGCTTTGTATATTGCTAATGGTGCTTGTCCTATATTCACATAGCAAACACCGCCTAAGTTATGCTTATGTGGACAACTCCCACAAATGCTAGAATCTTCTCCCTCTTTTGATGCTGACACTGGATCTATGTCTGATCTAATAATCCATGTCTGAATCATGGGGCCAGTTTTTCTATTGCTGGTGGACAACGTAGCTATGACAACTATTGGTTTACCATCCAGAATACTTGGCCCCTCGTACAAGATAAAGCCTTTAGGTTTAGGCTTAGCTTTTATTTTAAAAAGATTACCGCCACTTAATCTTTTCATTACAATACCCCTCCTTGACCTGCTATTCGTACTTGATGTTTTAAAATATCAATTACTTCTTTCCCTCCCCTTACTTTATAAAGACGATTAGTCAGAGGGAAAAATAATTTCAAGTCTCTTTTCTTTTCCATTTGTGCATACTTTAAATCAATTAAACTAGGTACAAAATGCACCTCATCTAAATTGTATGCTATTCCTTCAAGCCTACAAATAACCATTACACTTCTCCACTTGGTTTTAATAGTCTATCAATCCTTCGCTCGTTAGCTGCTCTTGTAGCCTCCAGAACCCAATCCTCAGACTCTACTATCATTTCTATAAGAGCAGTCCTGAACTCGTCCTGATTATCTCTCAACACTGGTACTTTAGGCTCTTTATCCCTGTACAGTATCCAGTGATCAATAAAGATATCTACACTCCTACCTATCCTGCTCTCTATGTCTCGCTTCCGCTGCTCTTCTTTACTAGTCATCTTCGTTCTCCAAATAAATTAAATCCTGTAGTTCTTCCAATCCTGCCACTCGTAATGAGCTATCATGAATGGAACTGGTGAGAATATTACACTACTGAAAATCATTAGTCCACCAATAGTCATATCAAACCAATCGCCATGCGCTGAATTGATATTGTATATCAGGTAGCCTGACAATCCCATAAACGCTGCCATTGTTTCCATAAATAAAAACAATAGCACTATCTTTGTTAACTTCCAAATCATTATCGTTCTCCTTATGCCTTGAGTTCTTCTTCCATTACCTCGCAGAAAGAATCTGAAAACTGAGTAACATACTCAGAGCCATGCTTCAATGTCAGCTTGAGTACATCATCCATAAACTTGTCGAGGTTCTCTTCATTACCATCAAAGACAGTATTAGACCACACGTTACAGCAATCAATTAGATTCTGCATATTACTCCCTGTTTTATTTATACACTCAAACATAGAGGTAGTGGATCGCGTGTTAGCAGTAACCTAACACAACAACCCACAAGCGAAGAATGCTCACTATGTACATAGATTTAATCGTGTAGGATTTTTAAAGTTATTACGCCTACAACAGCATTGCTTCCCTTATAGTTCTTAGGTGATCAATCCTAAGCCCTAATACCCCTATGTTTCAGGGTACAAATAAAACTAAAGAGCAGCCCCACTAATAGACTTTTCTCATGGAGTTAGCATCACACTTTCATTGTACGAATACACGCACTCATGCAATGTTACTGCTCAAAAGCTCATACTCCAATGTCGATAAATAAAATTAATCATATATCGACATAAGGTATACACTCTTTTTCGTTTGTTTCTTTTAATACTGTCTTAATTCGTTTTGTTTAATGTTGTTATGCCACGTCTTTATATTGAGCTAGCATTGACTTACACGCTGCGATGCGCTTGTCAGTGCCAGTATTTCTTTTAAACGTGCCGTTTTCTTGTGCCTTTTCTGCTTTTGAAATTGCTGCCTGTAACAGTTTTTCAAACTCTGTATCAGGTTTAGCAACGTCTTGACCATCAAAGTCATACCAAAACTCTGTTTCAGTAGGCATGGTCACTTGAGCGTTGCCCTTGCCTTTTTTCTTAACTTCAAAACCTGAGCCATTTTGTCGAGCTTTGAAAGTCACGTTTGCATGAGCTTTGATATACTCTTTCAAAGTACTGCTACGCGCTACTTTAGCATCTACGCAAGCATTGACTAACGTCGCAATATAGCGAGTATCGTTATGCGCTTCAAAATGCTTTAAAGCTACACGCGCTCCCTTCTCAATTAACTCTCTCAAGTTAATAGACTTCTCTGTAATTTCATTAACTAAATTATTGAATTGTTCTAATTTCATATCTTGTCTCCAGACTAAAAATGTTTTGAATATTTAGAATCAAGACAATATTAAAAGATACAAACAAAATAATAAAAGAGCCTAATTGGTAGGCGTTAAAAGCATTTAATTAAAAACACGATAACGATTCTCGCATAGGCTCTATTTTAATTTGTTAATTACCGCATCGCTTCGAATGCGGTTTGCCTTATTTGCGGGCGCAGTGATAGGGCGGTCACTAAAGCAGTATAGACAACTAGTCTATTGATTGGCGATGCGCCTCAATTAATCGCACCTTGGCCATGTTTCGCGCTACCCCGCTATCTACTCACGCATTAAGGAGCAGTACCCCAAACTAAACGTCGCGCTTTTGCCGGTAGGCTAGTCTGCGAGAAGTATCCCCTCGAGCCGTAAGCGGGGGCTTTTTTCGCGTTGACAAGACATACAATGCGCCCAAAGTGTTTCAAAAGTATTTCAGAAAAGGATTAAATTGTTACAGTGTGTTACGAAAGTGTTACAGCTAAGAAACAATTTAGGGGTTGACATTTGAAAAACATCAAAAAATCACCTAAAAGGTTACATTTTTAGAAAATCAAATAGGCGCGAGAAGGCATCTAGAATGCCCCATATTGAACGATTTATTTTTGCGATGGGTATTACCTAAGATGAGAACTCGCTTCTATGAGCAATACAGGCAGTCTCAGGCATATGCAATGGTTAGACCAATTTGGTCATACCAATTGTGTTTTTAAGGTTTGGCATAGTATTTGCAAGGGAGGATAATGGTGGTGGGGTTATAAGCTTATAACTATTTGAAATATTTAGAATAGGATGAGCAATAAGTTATAAGTATATAACTATTAGAAATATTAAAAATATTTGTCAACCTTTAGGCATAAGCTTATAACTATTGGGAATATTTAAAATATTTTAGATCGCGCCTAATATTAGACTCAGTCAAATATTTTAAATATTAAAAATATTGATGGCAGCATCATATTTGCTAATGGCATTTTAATATTTCCAAATAGAATAAGTTATAACTATTTAGAATAAGGGGTAGGCAGGAGGCCAGCCCCCTCCCCCACGAGTAAAAGGCATTGAGAAATATTTTAAACTATTTTTCAATTGTCAATCTTAACAGGCTGGTGTTTAATGTGTACAATATATTGCGCTCACATTATTAATATTTAAAACCATGTAACTCACAACGTCCTTTTGTATCTACAACCCATTAAATATTAATACTGTATTAAACTATTAATAGGTATTATACAGTTAAATCGTTACTTTGTCAAGTACAATGTGTAAATAAAGCTTGACAAAACCTAAAATCAACCCTATAATAGATACATTTTAGTTTATGTGTATTGTAATAAGGATGTGTTAAGTGGCTCATATTTCAAACTATTTACCTAAAGGTATAAGACCACAAAGTAAAGAGCGTGAGCTAACTGAAAAGCAGAAAAAGTTTCTGGATAACCTAATTGAAACAGGAGGTGATCCTAAATTAGCAGCGAAGCTAGCTGGCTATGCTGAAGGCAGTCATCATCAAGTCATAAAAGCATTACAGCAAGAAGTGATTGAACTGGCCTCTCGTATCCTAGCTGAGTCTGCGCCCAAAGCTGCTATGAAGCTAGTACAGGTAATGAACTCTGATGATGCGATACCACAGGTGAATACCAAGCTACAGGCCGCTCAAACTATCCTTGATAGAGTAGGTGTCTCTAAAACGGATAGGTTGGATGTAAATCATAACCTAGACGATAGCACAGGCAGCTTATTTATATTACCAGCCAAGGGAGATGTGATTGAAGGCACAGTTGCTAATAGAATTTCCCAAGACTAAGGATAAGGTTAGGGGATCTATTCCCTATGGTTACAGGCTGGTAGAAGATAAAGATAATGCTTTAGAGGTTATCCCTGAACATATTGAACTATTAGCAAAGATGATTAATGGTTTGATAGATAATACAGTCTCTTCGCTAAGAGAAGCAAAAGAGATTATAGAATCTGAGCTAGAGGGTGTGACTATATCGCATCAGACTATACAGAAGTATGTCAAGCAGGAAAAGGTAGCAAGGGGTTTAGAAGATCCTAACAAACCTAAAAGGCAGTACAACTATCATAGTTCAGTAAAAGCTAAGATATCTGCTCAGAAGTCTTTAAAGGATAAGAAGAAAAAAGAAAAAGACTTAGAGAAAAAGTTACAAACAGTTAAGAAAAGTATTCAACGTCAGAAGAATATTCAAAGTAAGTTAGATGAACCTTCTGATGAAAAGACTAAAGAAGGTAAAGTAGTTTCTTTAGATCAAATAGAAGAACATTTACCAGATCTAGTACAGGAAGAAGCAAAACAGTCTGTTATATTCTCCCCTAATGAAGGGCCACAGACTGATTTCCTAGCCGCTCCAGAGACAGATGTACTGTACGGAGGAGCAGCAGGAGGTGGTAAATCCTATGCGATGTTAGTAGATCCGCTAAGGTATTGCCACAAGCCAGTGCATAGAGCCTTGATACTAAGAAGATCTATGCCAGAGCTAAGAGAATTAATTGACAAGTCTAGGGAATTATATCCTAAAGCTTTTCCGGGTTCTAAGTTTAGAGAAGTAGAAAAGATATGGAACTTCCCTAGTGGTGCAAAGGTTGAATTTGGATTCCTAGAAAGGGATGCAGATGTGTACCGTTATCAGGGGCAAGCCTATTCTTGGATTGGGTTTGACGAGATCACCCACCTACCAACAGAATTTGGGTGGAACTATTTAGCATCTCGACTCAGGACTACTGATCCAGATATTGTCCCTTACCTACGTTGTACAGCTAACCCCGGAGGGGTAGGCGCACATTGGGTTAAGAAACGATATGTTGATCCTAACGAGCCTAATGAATCGTTTACAGGGGAAGATGGACTAAGCCGCAAGTTTATTCCTGCTAGATTACAAGACAATCCGTTTTTATCAAAGGATGGTCGATACGAGCAGATGTTAAAGGCTTTACCTGATGTGCAACGTAGGCAGTTACTAGAAGGTAATTGGGAAATTACTGAAGGCGCAGCCTTTACGGAATTTGACGTAGGTGTTCATGTAATACCTCCTTTCCAGATTCCTATAGGTTGGGAACGAGTAAAAGGTATTGACTATGGTTATGCATCTGAATCATCTTGTGTATGGGCAGCTATAGATCCTTCTGACGGAACTCTTATTGTATATCGAGAGTTGTATCAAAAGAATCTAACAGGAGTTGATTTAGCGCAGCTAATTACTCAAATGGAAATAGAAGATCCTTTTTCTGTTGGTGGAGTGCTTGATACAGCAGCATGGAATAGAACAGGGACTACAGGCCCTACAGTAGGTGAAACGCTTGTAAGAGCAGGACACAAACTACGAAGGGCAGATAAGAACAGGATTCAGGGTAAAATTCAAATCCACGAATACTTGAAAGTGCAACAAAGCGGAAGGCCACGAATACAGATATTTAATAACTGTCCTAACCTGATACGTGAACTTCAAAGTATTCCTTTGGATAAGAGTAACCCTGAAGACGTTGACACTCACGCACAGGATCATGCATATGATGCTTTGCGTTATTTAATTATGTCAAGACCTAAAGTGAATGATCCTTTAGCTCAAATGCGACATATGAGAATGGAACAAGCTTATAGGCCAGTGGATGCAGAATTTGGATATTAATAAAAAAGTTGTTATTCAAAGGCTCAAATTAGAACGGCAAAGAAAAGAGCTTGAAAAACAATACGAATTAATTAAAAAACTAAACGGAGATTAATATGGCAAATCCAGTCGTAGATATTAGAAACACAGGAAGAGATTCCGCTACAGTAGGCGATGTTCGCGCATTGTCTGATAATGTGGTAACTTCTTGGACTTCAACAACCACAGGTACTATTGCAGTAACTGATGACACTAATACAGATGTTTCATTTACTCAACCAGCAGATACAATCATACGAAACTTGATTGCTATTCCAGCAGGTAATATTGTTACAGGTGGCAGTAGTGGTAATGATTTAGACTTTTCACTAGGTACTTCTTCTGGTGGTACTCAAATTATTGCTACAGAAGCTATTCTAGATGATGGCGGTTCAGCCGTTACATGGACTGCTAATGCACCTCTATACATTATTCAGAACTCTCATGGTCATGCAGCTAATGCATTTGTTAGTACTAGCGTTACTGCTGGTGTTGTAGGTGGCCCTGCTACTTCTGAAGCTATTGTAATTGCAGGAACGCTTTACACAGCATCTGAAAGAACGCTATATGGAAGACTTACTCCAATAGGAGCAGACCTAGCTACAGCAGCTACTACTGTTACGTTCTTGGTTGAATTCCTACATCTTGGTGTACTACCTGACTAATTAAATGACAGAAGAAGAAAATACTCTAACATCTAACGAAATCTACTTTGAAAAGGTCGAGGACGAGCATGGCTTGGAATTGACCTTAGAGGAGAGTCTCCGTAATAATTTTGTAGGTTTACTGCAGAATAGATATGATAATGCTCAAAGAGCTAGAGAACTAGATGAGTCACGATGGATTACATCTTATCATAACTATAGGGGGATTTATCCAAAGAATGTACGATTTAGAGAATCAGAAAAGTCAAGAGTATTTGTTAAGATCACAAAGACCAAGGTACTCGCTGCGTTTGGTCAGCTTGTGGATGTTATCTTTGGAGCAGGTAAATTTCCTATAGGGATAAGCGAAACTAAAGTTCCTGAAGGAATTGCAGAACATGCACACTTAGATACTAATAATCCTACTCCTAATCTTGAAACTACTTCTCCTGAAGAACAAGAAGAAATAGATATTGAAGAAGGAAAAGCAGAAAATCCTTATGATGTAGGATATGTAGGTGATGGTCAAGTACTTAAACCCGGAGCTACTTATGGAACAGGGAAGTTTGAAGAGAAATACCTCGACAAAGAAGGAGAAAGAAAAGATATGTTGCGGGAGGGGTTGTCACCAATCCCAGAAATCCTTGAACTCAATCCAGCAGAACGATCAGCAAGAAGGATGGAGAAGTTAATACATGATCAAATCGAAGAATCTAATGGAGCTAGTGAAATACGCAATGCTTTGTTTGAGTCTGCTCTATTCGGCACAGGTATTGTAAAAGGGCCATTTAACTTTAATAAAACTTTAAGCAGGTGGGATGAAGATGAAGAAGGTTCTAGGGCGTATAAGCCTATTGATGTTAGGGTTCCTCGCATTGAGTTCGTTAGCATTTGGGACTTTTTTCCAGATCCAAATGCAACAAACATATCTGAAGCCGAGTATGTTTTTCATAGACACAAGTTCAATAGGACACAACTTCGGTCACTAGGTAAGATGCCTTATTTTAATAAGGAAGCTATCAGAGCTTCTTTACGAATGGGGCCTAACTATGATTCAAAAGATTACGAACAGGAACTAAAGGATGATCACCGTACAGAAGAATATGGTGCAGGGCAATACGAGGTATTAGAATATTGGGGAGTAATGGACGCAGAGTATGCTCGTCAAGTTGGAATGGATTTGCCAGAAGAAGTAGATGATCTTGACGAGGTTCAAGTTAATGCTTGGATCTGTAATGGTAATCTACTACGAGCAGTCATTAATCCATTTACTCCGTTTAGAGTACCTTATCATTCTTTTCCTTATGAAAGGAACCCCTATAGCTTTTTTGGTATAGGCGTAGCAGAGAACATGGATGATAGTCAAAAGATTATGAATGGTCACGCTAGAATGGCTATTGATAACCTTGCACTATCTGGTTCTCTTGTATTTGACGTAGACGAGACTGCACTAGTTGGCGGTCAAAGCATGGAAATATATCCGGGCAAAGTATTCAGAAGACAAGCTGGTATGCCCGGAACAGCTATTAATGGCTTAAAGTTTCCTAATACATCACAAGAAAATATGATGATGTTTGACAAGTTTAGACAGTTAGCAGACGAGCAAACAGGTATTCCTAGTTACTCTCATGGTCAAACAGGCGTACAAAGTATGACAAGAACTGCTTCTGGTATGTCTATGCTACTAGGAGCAGCGTCACTTAATATTAAAACAGTGATAAAGAACTTAGATGATTTTCTTTTGAAACCACTAGGAGAAGCATACTTCCAATGGAACATGCAATTCTTAGAAGGTAAACTAGGTATAGAAGGTGATCTAGAAGTTAAAGCAACAGGCACTAATAGCCTTATGCAAAAAGAGGTACGAAGTCAAAGGCTCACTACATTCTTACAAACTGTACAGAATCCTGCTGTAGCTCCCTTCGTTAAAATTAACAAGCTTATTAGCGAACTTGCTTATAGTCTAGAACTAGATCCTGATGAACTCATGAATGATCCAGACGAAGCTGCTCTAATGGCACAAATAATAGGAATGCAAAATGCTGGACAAGCAACTGGCGCGGAAGCTGGCCCCGGTGGTCAACAACCCGGAGCTATGGGAGGCCCTGAAGGAACACCTCAACAACCTTCAAACCTTGGAGACACAGGTACTGGTGGGGGCAACATTGGAACAGGAAATGTACCGCAGTCAGGGGAAGATGCGTTTGCTGGTACACCTCGCCTCGTTGAAGGAGCAGGTTAAGGAATCTATAGGGAGAAAAGATGGCTAAAGCAAAGAAAAAAAATTCAGGTGGTCTTTTATCCAGAGAAGGATATGCTGAAGGTGACAAAGTTGAATCTCAAAAAGATCCTGTACGCCAAGGATTATCTTTTTTAGGAGTAAGTGATAAATCTATAGATAAAGTTATTAAAACTACAGGAGATATGCCTGAAGGAGTAGTAAATGCTGTAATTTATTTAGGTGAGAAAGCTAGAGAAGCTGGTTTATTAGAAGATCCACGAAAGAAAAAACAAGAAGGACAACTAGTAGGAGCAGAAGAAGAAGAAACTGCGCCAGTAGATACATATCCTAATATACCACCTGAAGAGATGGCTGAAGTAGAAGCTTCACAATTACCAGATGAAGAAATGGAAGATAATTATTTAGATTTTATAATAGATGAATCTTTAGAAGAAGAGGAACAAACATATTTAATGAATGCTTTGGAAGCAGATCCGCAGCTTAGTGTCATATTTGATAAAGTTGTAGATACTGCTTCTGAGTTTTCTGGGGCTGGAGAAGTAATAGGCCCCGGAACTGGAGTATCAGACTCGATACCTGCACGATTGTCAGATGGAGAGTTTGTTATGACGAGAAAAGCCACTGATGCTATAGGCCCTGATAATCTGCAAATGTTAATGGACGATGCAGAAATGGCTTATGACATAGACGGTGGCAGAGAACTAAAGATGGCTTTTGGAGGAGTTGTAGAAGGAGATGATGAAATTGAAGATACAAAAGATTCTCTCTCGCAAACTGACGAAGAAATTCGTAAAGTTATGATAGGCTCTAACAGAATGCCAAGTGTGAGGTAAGGCTACCCCTAACATAGGCCCCTTACCATTTAACTTAACGGCTACCTTGAAGTAAAGACAAGCCCCAAGCTATTTATTCAGGCCAGAATGAATTAGTATGGCTACCTTGCTAAAAAGACTCAAGCCCCGGAAGGAGAACAGAATATGTCAGAAGTAGTAGAAAATATAGAAGAACCAGAAGCTAATCCGTATAACGCTAAGAAATCTTGGCATACGCCAGATAAGCCTAAAACGGACGATGCTGATTCTCTTTTCTTTGCACCACCACAGGCTACCCCAGAAGAGGCCCCTGAAGAAGAAGAAGTGCAACCAAAAAAGAGAACTAATTATAAAAAGCGTTATGATGACTTAAAAAAACATTATGATGACAGGGTTTCTCAATTTAAACAACGAGAACAAGAACTAGAGGCTCAAGCTAGATCAGTACAGCCCAGTTACGAAGCTCCTAAGTCTTTAGAAGATTTAGAAAGGTTTAAAAATGAGTATCCTGATTTGTATGATACGGTAGAATCTGTAGCACATTTAAGAAGTGAACAGCAAGTAGGAGAGCTACGAGAACAGTTATCAGCTATTCAAATGAGAGAAGCTGAGATACTAAAACGAGAAGCAGAAACTACATTGCGTGAACGTCATCCTGATTTTGAAGATATCAGAGGGGACGAAACATTTCATCAATGGGCTGAGACTCAACCACAACAAATACAAGATTGGATTTATGATAATCCTGATAATGTTGCTTTAGCATCTAAAGCTATAGATCTTTATAAATTAGAAACTGGACAACCTACTACACAGACAAGACGTTCTCCAAGAAAACAGTCTGCAACTAGGGAATCAGCAGCAGATATTGTGTCAACTAAAACGACACAGATTGATTCTGCTCAACCTAAGATATGGACTGAAAGGGAAATTGCTGCTATGTCTGTAGACCAGTTTGATAAATTTGAAGATGAAATTAATCAAGCCATGTCTGAAGGCAGAGTAGTAAAAAATTAATCTGTCTTTTTAATGGAGAAGTAATATGGCTTATAATCAATCAGATCAATACTTTGAACCAAGTACTGATACCAATGCAAACTTTGCCAACTCTGTAAGTGGTCAAACTAACTCATTCTTTCTAC
>VTLG01011480.1_pt1 | contig 19853 bp, 26 predicted proteins | sample 4694571 | NCBI WGS metagenome assembly VTLG01 (sample SAMN12604809, study PRJNA352737) | marine metagenome | biome: ENVO:00000447; feature: ENVO:00000209|ENVO:00000569|ENVO:01000036; material: ENVO:00002151; isolation source: viral sequences binned using virsorter ... | reverse complement strand
GTTTTATTGCTGATTTACGTGGTCTTTTTGAGAAACATGATATTACAATTCCAGATGATCAATTTGATCTTCTTGATGCAGCTGCTTCTAAGGCAGATGTTATGGAAGAGAAGTTGAATGAGGAGTTGCAAAAGAATATTGAGATGACTCGAAGGATTAACGAACTTGAGCAGCATGAGATTCTTTTGGATGTAGCTTCTGATCTCGCTGATACAGAAGTAGAGAAGTTTGCAGAGCTGGCAGAGAATGTTGAATATGAGAGCGCCGACAACTATCGTACAAAGTTGGAGACAATCAAAGATTCATATTTTCCGAAAGCTCAAGTAACTGAAGATGGGCAGGCAGCACCAACCGAAGATGCGTACAATGAAGAAGATGTAACTAACAATATGGCTGCTTATATGACTGCGATTGGTAAGGGCGAAGCCCGAGCCGTAGGGTCGCAGAGCTAAGTTTTTTTATAAATATATAAAAAGGGAGAAAAAACTAATGTTTCAAACTGAACACCTACAGGAAAAATGGCAGCCAGTACTTCAGCATCCTGACCTCCCAGAGATTAAGGATCCGTACAAGCGTGCTGTTACAACTGTAATTTTAGAAAACCAGGAAAAAGCGATGGCTGAGGATAATTCATTCCTCACAGAAGCTGCTCCTGCAACAAACACAACGGGTGTTGCGAATTGGGATCCGATCCTAATTAGCCTCGTTCGTCGTGCGATGCCTTCGCTTATTGCGTATGACATCTGTGGCGTCCAGCCAATGACTGGTCCTACAGGTCTTATCTTTGCGATGAAGGCTCGCTATGTATCACAGGCTGGTACAGAAGCTCTATTTAACGAAGCTAATACGTTCTTTGGTTCGGAAAATGCAGCGGCTACTACAGTCCAGTCTGGTCTTAATGTACTGAAGGCCATGAGTGCTGCATCCGGTAACATGACACGTGGTACTGGTATGACAACAGCAGCTGCTGAAGCCCTAGGCGATGCAGCCGGTAATGCTTTTGCTCAAATGTCATTTAGTATTGAGAAGGCAACTGTGACCGCTCGGTCCAGAGCCCTCAAAGCTGAATACACAATGGAACTCGCACAAGACTTGAAAGCGATTCACGGTCTGGATGCCGAGACAGAACTAGCTAATATTCTGTCTGCTGAAATCCTAGCTGAGATCAATCGTGAAGTAGTCCGTACGATTTACATTAACTCCAGACAGGGAGCCCAGACAAACACCACTACACGTGGTATTTTCGATCTAGACACCGACTCTAACGGTCGTTGGTCTGTTGAGAAATTTAAGGGCTTGATGTTCTCAATGGAGAGAGATGCTAATGCAATCGCTCGTGACACACGCCGTGGTAAAGGTAACATTATGATTTGTTCTGCTGATGTTGCTTCCGCCATGACAATGGCTGGGTTACTTGACTATCAATCTGCCCTTCAGGATAACCTGAATGTAGATTCGACAGGTAACACATTCGCCGGTGTCCTAAACGGTCGCCTCAAAGTATACGTTGATCCGTATATGAATATGGTCGCTCCTTACACAGCAGCTGGTAATACGCCGGCCACTGGTGCCACAGCCACACAATATTATGTTGTTGGTTACAAGGGCACATCACCTTATGACGCTGGCTTGTTCTATTGCCCATACGTTCCGTTGCAGATGGTTCGTGCCGTTGGTGAGAATAGCTTCCAGCCGAAGATTGGCTTCAAAACACGATATGGAATGCAGATCAACCCATTTGCAGAATCCGATGCCACAACAGCTGGCGCCGGTACAGCAAATGCGAACGTCTACTACCGTCGTGCTCAAGTCAACAACTTGATGTAAAAATTACAAAAAGTATCCGCCATAATACAATTATAAAGGATACAACTTTGGGACCCCGACTACCACCGCAGTCGGGGTCTTTTTACATTTAGCCCTACCTTACATAATACTCCCCTAATTTACAACTAATGGAGGATATATTATGGCTTACGAAAAAATACTAAAGGTCATTAAGTATGCAGTAATGGCTGCAATCCTTTTGGCCGTTTACACTTTGGTAGTAACATCCTTATGAGGGATATTATTACAGCAATTTCTATACTACTATTCACAGCGCTAGCCGCGTATTATATAATCAAGTATCATCATGTGATATTTACCTTTCAGGAGGTAATAACATGAAAGATAAAACACCTTTAGAGGAAATAAAAGATCACGGCTATTGGGAATCTGATAGTTATATAGAAAATAAAAAAAACAAAAGACCTTCTCCGATACGGTCTATCTACAAAACGATATCGTGGAGAGTAATTGCAACAACTGATACATTTTTCATTTCATGGTTTATTACTGGCTATTTTGCATGGGCTACAGCAATTGCTTCGGTAGAAGTATTCACAAAGATGGGTCTCTATTATGTCCATGAGAGGGGATGGGCAAGAATACAATTTAAACGTCCATGGTAATTATAAATAGTAATGAAGAGGAGTCATTGTAAAAGGGGGAGAGTAGACTCCAGCCCCACAAGGAGAAAGAATTATGGCTATTACAGCTTTACAGCAATCGGATACTCGTTATAGAGTAAACTCAAAATATGTTGTTGATGCAGCTGCAAACTCTACAGTTAGTTTGTTAGATGTATCTGCACTACTAGGATTTGAAACTGGTGGTTTAGTAAATATTGCAAAAATTTCTTGGTGGTCATCTGCACCATCAGGTGGATTAGATATTATTTGGGATGCTACAACTAATGTGACAGCATTTATTTGCGAGGGAGCAAGTGGTGCATATGGTTATATGCCAGGACAACCTGCAATTTATAATAATGCTGCTTCAGGTGTTACCGGAGATGTTTTAATAACTAATGCATCAGCAACTTTTACTTTAGTAATAGAGTATCATAAAGTAGTAACAGCTGGTGGTAAAGGTTGGACCGCATCTGGCGGCGAATAAAATATGGCTGATACTGGCGGAACAACTAGTAATATAACAGCAGGCACCGAGGGAGCAATCTCTCGGCAGCCTACTGTATTTGATTATTCACAGATTAATCAATTTAAGGTATACCTACCTTTATTTCCTATAACAGAATGGTTTGTTACTAGAGCAAATATACCAGGTGTAACCTTAGGTCAAGCTGTGCAGGCAACTCCATTTACTGATATGCCAGTAGTTGGTGATAAATTAACCTATGATGATTTTTATTTTACTTTCATAGTAGATGAACAATTAAAAAATTATCAAGAGATGCATAACTGGTTAGTGAATATTGGTTTTCCTGCATCAGGTAGTCAGTTTAAAGCACAGGCTCGTCCTGATGGAACTACAAGAGCTTCACAGCAAATATTAGACCGGAGTACCCCTGGGCGAGTTGTAGATATGGTAGACAGGGTATTGTATAGTGATATAGAATTGTTTATATTGAGTAGTAAAAATAATCCAGTTGTTAAGATTCAGATGTTTGAAGCTTTTCCTACGTCTTTAACGGCTATTGAATATTCCTCTCAGGAAACTGATACTACTTATGCCGAATGTACTTGTACTTTTGCTTACGCTTATTTTACTATAGAAGCTTTGACTTGATAAATAGATTTGAGAAGGTGGTTAAGACAATCGGATTAGGTAGTTTTATCTTCCAACAACGTATGTGGAAGTATATTTAAGTACAACAGGTAAGGGTAGATTGAACACTGGCTACCTTCTCCTTTTATATTATGGATCTTGAAACATTACAGAAACAAGTTGATGTTGATTTGAAAATTGATGATACCGAATTAGACCTAGAGTCTATTCGTACTCCACAACTTCACAACAAATACCTCAAGTTATTTACCAAATATTCTTTGCAATTAAAAAAGGTGAAGGATGATTACGATGGCTTGTATAAATTCAAATGGGAATATTATACAGGTAAATCTACAATGGAAGTTTATCAAGCAGAGCCTTTTGATTTGAAGGTACTTAAAGCAGACGTTCATATTTATTTAAATGCAGATGCAGAACTGCAAAAACTAGGACAACGACAAGAATATTTAAAGGTGGTAGTAGTTTATATTGAGCGAGTGTTACGAGAAATAAATAATCGTAACTGGAACATTCGTAATACTATAGAATGGAAGAAATTCCTACACGGTGAGTGATGTGTCCGAGGCAACTTTAGAAAAGTTTAATGAAGCATATCTCCGAATTAAATGTGAACCATCTGTTGCCCAAGAGTTATCCCAATTTTTCACATTTGAAGTCCCGGGTGCAAAATTCATGCCGTCGGTCCGAAAAAGATTATGGGACGGCAAAATCAGATTATACAGTCCGGGTACTGGTAAAATCTACCTTGGATTACTACCGTATGTCAGAAGATTTCTTGCGACGCAAGGACACAAAATTGTCTACGGAGAAGGTATTAGACCACCAAAAACACTGGACAAAAATCTCACCACGAAATTTGTACGGTCGCTTGAGAAAGGATTCCGAGCAAGAGACTATCAGATAGATGCTATACACAATATTCTGGAGCGTGATAGGGGTCTTATTCTTTCTCCTACCGGTAGCGGTAAGTCTTTTATTATATACGCTTTAGTGCGTTATTATATAAAGAAACTAGAAGATAAAAAAATACTTATTGTAGTTCCTACTACTGGTCTTGTTGAGCAGATGTATGGTGACTTCGCAGACTATGGATGGTTACCCGACAAATACTGCCACAAACTCTATGCAGGATCAGATAAAAACACACCTAGAGAGGTGGTCATCTCCACGTGGCAATCTATCTACAAATTAGATAAAAATTATTTCAGTCAGTTTGGTGCTGTGTTTGTAGATGAAGCACACACGGCTAAAGCCAAATCACTCACTGGTATAATGACCAAACTTACAGATTGCAAGTATCGCATAGGAACTACAGGAACACTTGATGGTACAGAAGTTCATCAATTAGTATTAGAAGGTTTGTTTGCCAAGTGCAAACAAGTAACGACTACAGCTAAACTCATTCAAGAAGCACATTTATCAAATCTTCATGTGCGTTGTTTAGTTCTTGATCATCCAAAATCTAAACGAAGGCGTATGGACTATCAAGAAGAAGCCAGTTGGTTGGCAGTAGACCCCGCCCGCAATAAATTTATCACAAATCTAGTCCATGCACAAGACGGAAATACTTTAGTGTTGTGTAGATTTATAGTGCAGTTAGACCACCTATATGAAATGATAAACAGAGATGATGATAGAAAAGTGTTTATGGTGTATGGGGGAACAGATACAGAAGATCGTAATAACATAAGGGGTATAGTAGAATTGGAAGATAACGCTGTGATTATTGCATCGTATGGAGTATTTTCGCAGGGTATTAACATAAAGAGATTACATAATATTGTATTTGGATCTCCATATAAATCTCAGATTAGAGTGTTACAATCTATAGGTAGAGGGTTAAGAACTGCTGATGATAAAAAACATCTTCAAGTATTTGACATTGTGGACGATTTATGTTACAATAATAAAGAGAACTTTACTTTAAAACATTTTCACGATAGAATAGGTATCTATAACGAACAAGAGTTTGATTATGATATTGTACCTGTCAAATTAAAACGATGAATTCAGTAGCATTAATAACAGGTGGATTTGATCCATTACATTCAGGACATCTTGCATTAATAAAAAGTGCAAAAGAGATGAGTTTATTAGTTGCTATAGGTCTGAATAGTGATGCATGGTTGTATCGTAAGAAGGGGTATGTCTTTATGCCTTTTGAAGAACGTAAAGAAATATTAGAAAGTCTTTCTTTAGTGCATAAAGTATTTTCATTCAATGACAGTGATGATACAGCTTGTCGAGCTATACAAGTCTGTGCTTGGACATATCCTCGTACAAGGACAATCATTTTCTGTAATGGTGGAGATAGAACTGAAAAGAATATTCCTGAACTAGGTTATCAACCCACTGCTCATAATGAACCAGATCCTATAATAGAGTTTGCATTTGGTGTGGGTGGTACAGATAAAAAGAATTCATCTAGTGCTTTAGTAAAAGTTGAAATAGGTGGACCAGCTTTATCAGTTAGAGAATGGGGAAGTTGGAAAGTGTTAGCGGACAATGGTACATCTAAGATCAAAGAACTCACTGTTCTTCCTGGTAAGAGTCTAAGTATACAAAGACACTTCAAAAGGTCTGAACTTTGGTTTGTGTCCGAAGGTGAGTGTACTATTAAGCGTGAGGAAATTACTAAAAAGAGATTAAGATATCATGAATATTTTAATATTCCTGTTGGTTCATGGCACAGTATTAAAAATCATACAGATGAAATCTGTAAGATTATAGAGATTCAATATGGTGAGAAGTGTGAGGAGACAGACATTGAAAGACATAAATAATAGTATGAAAGGAACATCTCATATATCTCCTAATCCTTTTAAAATAATTAAAATGATAAATGGAGATGACATCATTTGTAAAATTACGGAAGAATATAAAGATGCTTTAGTAATAGAGTATCCTATGTCTATTGTGAAAAATCAAGTAATGGAAAATGAAGAACAGATTGTAGAACATACAGGGCTCCAGCGGTGGATGAACTATACCCATGATACTACATTTGTAATTCCTAAAGAAAGAATTATTTGTTTGGGGAATATGGCTCCTGATGTTACAATGTACTACAAGCATGTATGTAAAAGATTAGAGTTTGAATCTAATCAAGAACCATCTAATGAAGATGAAGCTATGGAAAAGATGAAAGAGAATGTAGATAGATTAGTTCAACTTATGGGTGATGGTGATGAAGAATCTAATGTGGTACCATTTGTACCAATGGATAAATCTAAGCTACATTAATCTCTATTCTATCTTGCGCATGGTGACATATAGATTATATCATGGAATTCCCATCTTGTCAAGAGTAAATCTAAATTATTTTTATGCTTGACAAACCATCTTAATTAGTATATAATTATAGATGTCTTAAAGATATAAAAGAAGGCATTTAATTTATGAAGAAGTATATATATTTGGCAGGACCTATTGCGGGTTGTACGGCTGAAGAAGCAACTGAATGGCGAGAGTATGTCTGTACATTTTTTCCACATGGTATCATAGGGATTTCTCCTTTGCGATGTGAACCATTGAAGGATGGAATGACTTATACAGAACCTGGCGCTACAGAAAAGAAGTGGTCTGATCCTAGAGCTATAGCAACAAAGAACTGGCTTGATACAGAGTCGTGTGATTTGGTGTTGGCTTATCTCCCCAAAAAGATGAATGATAGACGTCCCTCATATGGAACGACTATCGAGATTGGTTGGGCGATTGGATTACGGAAACCTTTAATCGTTGTTTCTGATGATGATTATTTAATGAATCATCCTTTAATCAAACATAATGCATCGTGGCGTTTTGATAATTTAGAAGATGCTGCAGATGTTATTGTTGGTTTGTTTGGAGATTATGTCGGTCCAGTTATGCATTAAGTCCTCTGTAAGGAGAGCCTCATGGCAACTGATAAGAAGAAAAAAGTTCATTATGTAAATAATAAGCAGTTTTTAGAAGCGATTATAGAAAGAAAACAGCTATTAAAAGAAGCTGAAGAATCTGATTTACCCAAACCACAAGTTACTAATTATTTGGGTGAGTGTATCTTAAAGATTGCTAATCATTTATCGTATCGACCGAACTTCATTAACTATACCTATAGGGATGAAATGATTTCTGATGGTATTGAAAATAGTCTCCAGTATATAGACAATTTTGATCCTGAAAAATCAAAGAACCCTTTTGCTTATTTTACGCAGATAATTTATTTTGCATTTGTTCGTAGAATAACTAAAGAAAAGAAGCAACAGAAAATTAAAGATAGAATATTAAAGAGGTCTAATATATCTGATATGATTGCAGTAATGGACCACGATGATGATTCAGTTTATCAAGCTCAGTATATGGAGTTTCTGGATAAGTATTCCTTTGCTGATGATGATGACGATAAGAAAAAGAAATGAGTGGTCTTACTAATGAATGGTTTATTTTTCATGGAGTTATTGATAAAAAGACTTGTAATAAAATAAAAAGACTTGCTCAAGGTAATTGGGTAGGAGCGTCGATAGATATTAAAACAACTACTTTAGATGAAGAAAGAAAAACTGGTCGTAAGGGTGACTATAAACCAGATCCTAGGATAAGAATAAGTGATGTATCATGGATAAAAGACCAGTGGGTGTATGATATCATTTGGCCGTTCATGCAAGAAGCGAATCAAATTGCTGGTTGGAGTTATCATATCAAAGCTGCTGAGTCTATGCAATTAACTCGTTACAAGAAGGGTGGGTTTTATACATTTCATCAGGATGGTAGGGGAGACCATTTGTCGGCATATAATGAACCAACTAATGCATTTATGCACGGACACGTTAGAAAGTTGAGTATGACTTTATTATTGAATGATGCATATGAAGGTGGAGAATTTCAGTTTGCTTCTTATGCTAAACAACAATGTCAAATTTCATCACCAGAGTTTAATTTGTCCGGTTCTATTATTGTGTTTCCATCGGAGATGGAACACAGAGTTGCACCTGTTACAAAGGGTATTAGGTATTCACTAGTGACTTGGTTTTTAGGTCCACCATTTGTATGAAGATAGCATTAATAACTGATACACATTTCGGAGGTAAGAATGATAATTTGGCCTTTTCATCGTTCCAGAGAAAGTTCTACGAAGGAACTTTATTTCCAATACTTGATCGGGAAAAAATTACAACGGTCATTCATTTGGGTGATACTTTTGATAGGAGGAAGTATTCTAATTTTCTCTCTCTTAAACTAGCGAAGGAGATGTTTTTTGATCCTATCAGAGAACGAGGTATTGATCTTCATGTCTTGTTAGGCAACCACGATTGTTACTATAAGACAACTAATGAAGTAAATTCTATGTCTCTTACTTGTAATGAATATGACATTCATTTGTATGAAGATGTCCCAGAGGTAATAAACTTTGATGGCCTTAATGTATTGATGACGCCGTGGATAGCACCTGACAAATATGCAGAATCAATGCGACTTATATCTAAAGCGAAAGCTGATGTGCTTATGGGCCACTTACCATTACAGGGTGCAGAGATGTTGACCAACGTGTATTGTGATGATGGGATAGAGAGAAAACATTTCAAACGATTTGAACGTGTGTTTTCTGGACACTTTCATAAGCAACAGGACGACGGACACATTCGTTATCTTGGTGCACCGTATGAGATTACATGGAACGATTACAACAGTAAGAAAGGTTTTCATATCTTTGATACTGAAACTAGAGAACTAGAGTTTTTTCAGAACCCCAATCGTCTATTCAAAAAGATATTCTATGATGACGGACATACTTGTGATGAGATGCTCAACATGGATCTTTCTGAATACGAAGGGTGTTATATAAAAGTATTCGTTATACAGAAATCAGACTTCTATACGTTTGATAGGTTCATTGATCGGTGTTATAATGAAGGAAACTTTTATGAGTTAAAAGTGGTAGAGGATTTTTCAGACCTAGATCCTAATTCTATTACAGATGAGATTGTAGAAGTAGGTGAAGATACTATGACACTTCTTGATAGATATGTGGAAGAGATTGAGAGTCAAGCAATCAATAAGAATAAGTTGAAACGATTGTTGAAGAATTTGTATATGGAGGCAAGTGAAGTTGAATGATAGATTATAAATTTCCATATTGGGGTCCCTTTGTTGTAGAGTCAACATTAGAAAATGAGTTTGTTAAATTACTTTTAGATGAAGGTCGTAAAACAACAATAGATGCACACAAAGATTTAGCAGGAGATATAAACAAAGCGTTTTATTATGACAATTATGATGAATGGTTTATACCAAAATTTAAACCTTACATAGATTTATATTTGGAGAAGATACAAGAGTATAGAGAAAATCCATTTCAGTATATAATAGAGCGTAATACTGCATATGTAATAGAGACTTCTAAAAATATTAATGATTATAATTTAACGTGGAGTTTATTGTCATTATGGATTAATATTCAAGAGCAGAAAGAATATACTCCACCCCACCACCATGTGGGAGATTTATCTTTTATAATATATCTAGAAGTGCCTGATGAGATAAGAGAAGAAAAATCTAAATTAAATCCTACATTTAGTTATTCTCGACCAGGAGCCATATGCTTTGATTATGGTTTAGAAGTATTACCTTTTACTATCGAACATTTATCTAGAGTACCGAAAAGAGGAGATATTATTATTTTTCCATCATGGCTTCCTCATCATGTAATAGCTTTTAAATCTGATGTAGAAAGAATTTCAGTATCAGGGAATATTACATTAAAGGCGGAAAGGAAATAAAATGGATATAGATTATGGATTTTCATACTGGGGTCCTTTATTGGTAGAAACTAAAATAGATCAAGAGTTTTTAGATATACTATTAGAAAAAGGAAAGGAAAGTAGAGATAAGAATTTAGATTATCGTAAAAATTTGGCTGGTGTTTTAAGGCATGAATATTATTATGACGATGTTGGTGATTGGTATTTTTCTAAAATGAACCCTTATATTAATTCCTATCTAGAAGCTACAGAAAAGTATATGGGAAATTCTCCATATACTAATACCCCCCATCCTACAGATATAACCAGATGGGATTTAATACGGTTATGGATAAATTTTCAGCAAGCTAAAGAATATAATCCACCACATGATCATGGAGGAGATATATCTTTTGTAATTTATTTACAAGTTCCAGATGAGATAAAAGAAGAAAATAAAAGAAAAAAAGATGAACATAGAAATGAAGGACCAGGAATGATAATGTTTGACTATGGCCAGAAGGCACCTTTTTCAATTAATAGACAATTTAGACTACCAATAGCAGGACGTATGTTTATTTTTCCATCATGGCTCATGCATCATGTGCACTCTTTTGAATCAAATGTTGAAAGAATTTCTGTATCAGGTAATATAAATTTTAGGTATGATTAAATTTAAAGCTGTAACATGGCAAAACTTTTTGTCAACAGGAAATACACCCATAGAGATAGTTTTAGATAATTCTCCTTCTACTCTTATCATTGGTGATAATGGCAGTGGTAAGTCTACTGTATTAGATGCTCTGACATTTGGTTTATTTGGTAAACCATTTAGACGTATTAAGAAAGACCAGTTAGTGAATAGTGTTAATGCTCGTGACTGTAAAGTTGAAGTATATTTTGATATAGGTAAACGTAGATATCTAGTCATTAGAAGTATTAAGCCAACACGGTTTGAAATCTATATGGACGGTAAATTAATAAATCAAGATGCATCATCTAGAGATTATCAGAAACTATTAGAGAATAATATACTCAAGTTAAATCATCGCTCCTTTACACAGGTGGTTATATTAGGGTCGTCGTCTTTTATTCCGTTTATGCAATTGACTGCTGCAGCACGGCGTGAAGTAGTGGAGGAAATTTTAGATATCAAGATATTTTCTATGATGAATACATTGCTGAAGCATCGTGTTAAAGATAATAAAGAACGGTCCCGTGATATTTCATATGAAAATGAATTGTTAGTCCATAAAACTATGTTGCAAGAAAGTAAAATTTCAGAATCAAAAGAGAAAAGTAAAACATCTCTTAAAGTATTAGAAAAAAAGATAAAGAAAAATGCTGATGAGATGAAGAAGTTAGAAGGTGAAGTTGAAACATTAAAAGGATTGATTACTGAATGGGAAACAGATATTTTACCGAAACACGAAAAGGTAGATGAAGATAGAACAGAGTTGAATAGAATCAAATATAGAATGGATCTCAAATCAGCCACGGCTAAAAAAGATATATTGTTTTTTGAGGAAAATGATAACTGTCCAACGTGTGAGCAACATATAGACGAGGAGTTTAAGAGTAAGGCTATAGAAGAGCGTACAAATAAAATGATTACTAGTGCTTGTACTTTAGTAGAAATAGATGTACAGTTAAAAGAAATGGATGCACGTATTGGTTTGTATGAAAATATAGAGAAAGATAAACGAGAGCATGAAGTAAATATAGCGAAGAAAAATACATCCGTAGATTCTATTGTAAATTTTAATGAAGATGTGCAGAGACAGATAAATGATATACAGACGGCGGGTTCTTTACTTCAGGAAGACAAGACACGGTTACAGGAGTATCGTGAAGATTCAAAACGGATTAAGAAGGAGAAAGAAAAGATCCAAGACCAAGCCAACTACCTCAACATTGCGAAGCAGTTGCTTCAGGACTCCGGTATTAAAACGAAGATCATTAAGAAGTATCTCCCGATAATGAATAAGTTGGTGAACAGTTATTTGAATCAGTTAGAGTTTCAAGTTAAATTTGAACTAGATGAACAGTTTAATGAAACGATTAAGTCTAGATATAGAGATGTATTCAGTTATGCTAATTTTAGTGAAGGTGAGAAGATGAGAATAGACTTGGCACTGCTCTTTACATGGAGACAGATAGCCAGGATGAAGAACAGTACTAATACAAACTTGCTTATACTTGATGAAATATTTGATAGCAGTTTAGATGCTAATGGTACAGATGAGTTCTTAAAGATCCTAAATACTTTAAGCAATGAGAATATATTTTTAATCAGTCACAAAACAGATTTGAATATTGATAAGTTTGATAGTCTAATTAGATTTGAGAAGGTACAGAACTTTACACGGCTAACAACATAATGTTTTCTTACATGGGTGGCAAATCACTCCACGCTTCGTGGATAAGTCCATACATTCCTTCAAATATTAAAACGTATGTGGAGGTATTTGGTGGAGCAATGTGGGTCTACTGGGAATCAAATAAAGTTCCAGTGGAGACTAATGTTTATAATGATTTCAATAGACATTTAGTAAATGTTTATGCGTGTGGTTCGAGCGACCCCGCTCAATTTAAAGAGACACTTGAAACTTATTATGGAGATATGCACAACCCAGAACTTTTTATAGAATATCGTGATGAGGTGTTTGGTATTTATGGTACAGATTTTGTTATGCCTGACTATTCTTTAGCCGCAAAGTATATGTTACTTCAGTTGCAGACTTATGTTGGAGGTAATAACCTAACTAAGGACAGTAAGATATACATAGAAACCAAACATAAACCAAAGTTTCATATCTTTACAGAGAAATTTAGTGCTAGAAAGTACTTGAAGAAGCTTGAACGATTGACGGTAGAGAATATGGATTGCCGAGAGGTGATCAATAAATATGATAGTGAGAGTACATTTTTTTATATAGACCCACCTTACTATGACTTGGGTGAGAAGTATTATACTGAAGCTTCTTTTACCCATGATGATCATGTAGAACTTTTAGAGTTGATGAAACAAATTAAAGGTCGTTGGGCGTTGTCATACTATCCATTTGATCTTTTGGAAGAGATATTGCCTAGAGATCAATACACATGGCATGAAGAAAAAACATATAGTAATAATTCTCCTTCAGAGGAGAGAGGTAAAGTGGAGAGAACAGAGTTGTTGATTATGAATTATAAAACGGGGTTGTCTTTTTTGTAAATATATGGTATACTATATGAATACTAAAATTAAAGTAGTTGATGATTTTTTACCAAAGGAAAATTTTAAAAATATACAAGATGTGATGTTAAGTTCAGATTTTCCGTGGTACTATAATTCTGTAATAGATCGTTTGGACGACGAAGGTAAGTTTCAGTTTCAACATTATCTTTATAGAAACAATAGGCCTCTGAGCAGTTTTTATAATGAGTGGTATGATATGTTGGTTATGCCCATTGTTGATTGGAGTGTGTTAGATCGTATTAAAGCTAATCTCTTAACAAGAACTCCAGAGATAATAGAGAATGAGTTTCATACTGATATTAACCCACCAACGAAACCACTTACTACATCTATTTTTTATGTCAATACTAATAATGGTTACACAAAATTTGAAGATGGAACGAGAGTGGAGAGTGTAGAAAATAGACTTCTTACCTTTCCAATGAATATGAAACACACAGGAACTACCTGTACAGACGAGAAGATTAGGGTTGTTATTAACCTACTATATATGAAATATGATGAAACTAGTTAAAGAAACAGATCCGATATTATTTAAAAGGAGTGATCCTTTTGATTTTAATGAACCTATTATGGATCCATATGAGTTAGTAGAAGGATTACATAAGGTTAGGAAAGAAGGAAAAGGAATTGGGTTAGCCGCTCCTCAAGTGGGATTAGCAACGCAAGTTTTAGTTATTGGGATGGGAGATTTTAAAACAGAGGGAGTATCAGATTATGACCAATGTTTTTTCAATCCAGTTATTACACAGTTTTCAGATGAGACTGAGGTGATGATCGAGGGGTGCTTGAGTTATCCTGATTTAGTAGTGAAGGTAAAACGACCTAAAGATATAGAAGTAACGTGGTATTCAGAAGAAGGGAGTGAGGTTTCTCAATCATTTGGTGGTATGACATCTCGTATTTTACAGCATGAGATAGACCATTTAGATGGAATAACCTTTCTCAAACGAGCGGATAGATATCATCTACATAAAGCTCAGAAAGACAGGAAAATGCTAGAAAGGTACAGGAAGAGACAGAATAATGACACTTTATCAACATAAGTTTTCTTGACTTTTAAGAGGAGGTGCGTTATAATAATAGACATGATTGCAAAATATATTGCTAATAAATTTTTACCGGCCGGCTCTCCTAATTTTCATCAGTTAGGTGATGGGGAGTTGTTGTCGCTTATTGGATGGGCCGAGAAGTGGCCACTTGAAAGAGTATATGATACTGCTTTTGAACAGGTGTTTCCTGAGAAACAATTGCCAGATTCCAAGACAGATTTTGATGTATGGATGTCGGCCGAACATCCAAAACTTCCCACAATAGTTCGTGAGGAGTTGATTCGAGCTTTTCGTATTCATATGGCCACAGGGCGTATGGATGTGTTAAGACTAGGAGTAACTGCACAAAGATATACTAAACGATTTATGTATGTTGGTTTATTCTTTTTGTTTTTGATTCTAGTATTTTGAGTTGTATAAATAGTAGTGAAGGATGCCTTAGGGGTCTTTCAAATTAAACCTTGCTTAATAGGAGGATACTGAAATGGTAACTACACAAGCAATCGCAAATATATTCGATCACTTTGATCGAAATCTTTTAACCCCCTACGCTGTTGGTTTTGACCGAGTTTTTGATCGGTTGAATAATTATGTGGTCAATCAAAACCACATGGTACCAACAGGGTTCCCACCTTACAACATTCGTAAAGATGGCGACTACAATTTTGTCATTGAGTTAGCACTTGCGGGTTTGTCTGCGGATGATCTGGAAGTTGAAGTTGCAGATCAAACTTTGACTATTCGTAGTGTTGATAGGAAACACGAAGAAGATGATGGTGGGTATCCGGAACTTTTACATCATGGGATTTCTTATAGAAAGTTTAGTCGTTCTTGGACTTTGGCTGATGAAGTTGTTGTTAATGATGCCAAGATGAAGGATGGAATGCTTTCGATTCATTTAGAGCACGTTGTGCCTGAGGAAAAGAAGCCTCGTACAATTACGATTAAGTAATTTGTTGCGGGGTGGCATTCATACGTCCCAGGGTCCACTAAAAAATACCTGTCGGAGACAGAGTTTGTTCACCCCGCACTTTTATTATGAAAAAGAATGATATAATTTTTTGGACTAAAGAGGTGGGGTTACCAGAAATAGAACCTATAAAGCCTTCTCAATATTATATCCCAGAGTGGTTTCAAAAAACTCCTACTTGGTTAGAAGAACGAGTTGTTAAAATAGATACACCTACTATTAAAGCGTGTCCTGGTATTGCTGATTTTTTTAAACTGGGTTATGTAATTCCATTATGGTGCGATCTATACATAGACGTAAGAGAAGATGGTACATGGACTTGGCGAACCAAACATACAAGATTTCAATTTGATTGGCATATGCCATGGCAATATAAAGACCATCTTTCTGAGGAAGTTCAACACAATGTACAAATAATTTTAAAAGCATATTGTCCTTGGTTTGCAAAGACACCTAAAGGTGTTTCATTATTACAACTTCCAATGAGTTATCATTTTGATTCTAGATTTAGTTTGATGTCGGGTATAATACGAACGGATGCTCATCACCATTTAAATCAACAATTAGTAATACACAATCTAGGAGAAACATTTATACCTAGAGGCACTCCATTAGGAATGTATGTTCCTATAAATCGAGAAAAATATAATTTGATTGTGAGAGAAGAAACGCCTCAAGATTTTAAATTATTTAAGAGAGCAGAATTAATATTAGATTCTAAATTTTTTAAAGGTTATAGAAATTTAATAAAATTACTTGACAAATAACTTACGATATGAGATAATATATTATGGCTATAAATTATGCGTTTAGTGAAGATAAAGTAATTCGTGAGTTACAGAAGTATGTGGATGATACTTATGATAAGCATTATGCTCAACGTAAGTACCAAGCTACACAGTTTATAGAAGATTGTGGCCACGGTGAGGGATTTTGTATGGGCAACATCTTAAAGTATGCCCAACGATATGGTCGTAAGAACGGAAAAAGTCGAGCCGATCTTATGAAGATTTTACATTATGGAATAATCATGCTACATATACATGATGAGGAAAGTGAAGATGAAGTTAAGCGGTGAAACAGTAGATGTGTTGAAGAATTTTTCTAACATCAATCAAAATATTTTGATTAAGGAAGGAACACAACTTCGCACGATGTCTACAATGAAAAATATTTTGGCGGAAGCGCCAATCAAAGAAACATTCCCAAGAGATTTTGGTATCTATGACCTGAATGAGTTTCTTGGTGTGTTGACTTTAGTTAATGATGCAGAATTGGAGTTTGATAGCGAAAGTCATTTGACAGTTAATGGTGGTAGGACAAAGATTAAATATTTCTTTTCTGATCCATCTATTCTTACGACTCCACCGGAGACATTTAATCCTCCCGAGTGTGATGTTGATTTTAATGTTACAGGAAAAACTTTAAGTAGTGTATTGAAGGCGTCGGCTGTAATGCAACTTCCTGATATTGTTATTGAATGTAATTCATCAACAACTATAACGGCAACTGATTTAAAGAATACAACCTCTAATAATTTTACGGAAGAGTTAGTGGGTGATTCATCTCATACGTTTAAATTTCATTTTAAGGCAGATAATTTAAAGATGATTCCTGGTGATTATCAGGTTAAAGGATCGTCTACTGCTCAGGTGAGTAATTGGACAGGTTCGCAAGCATCGTATTGGATTGCATTAGAGCAGTCTAGTGACTAGTATAGAAGTACTCCATCATTATACTTGTGAAGTTTGTCAAGGATGGTGGTCAATAGGTACAGAGTATATTATGAAGGCCTCTCAATTGTATTGTCCTTGGTGTGGACATTATGGTTATTTTGAGCAAGGTGATATTAAAGAGGTAGAAGGTAAAGTGCGAGAACATTGATATGAAAGAAGCTTTCCTGTGGGTAGAGAAGTATCGTCCAAAAACGATAAGTGATTGTATACTACCAGAGTCAATCAAGAATACATTTATAGAATTTGTCGGACAAAAGGAGATACCTAATCTCCTTTTATCTGGTGGTTCTGGTATTGGTAAAACAACAGTTGCTCGTGCAGTGTGTGAGGAACTTCATGCAGATTATATTCTTATTAATGGTAGTGAAGAATCTGGTATAGATGTATTAAGAAATAAGATTAAAACATTTGCATCAACTGTATCATTACAGGGTGGTAGAAAGGTAGTCATCTTAGATGAAGCTGACTATTTAAATCCACAATCAACTCAACCGGCATTACGAGGATTCATTGAAGAATTCCATCGTAACTGTCGGTTTATTTTTACTTGTAATTTTAAGAACAGAATCATTGAGCCCCTTCATTCTCGGTGTGCGGTAATAGAGTTTAAGATAAATGGTAATAAAAATCAACTTGCACATGAATTCATGGGTAGAGTTGAGAGTATTCTTAAAGAAGAAAAGATTGGCTTTCAAGATAAAGTTGTTGCAGAATTGATTATGAAACACTTTCCCGATTGGCGGAGAGTGTTGAATGAGTTACAGAGATACAGTGTCAGCGGTGTAATTGATTCTGGAATCTTAGTGAATATTGCTGAAGTCAACATGAAAGAGTTGATGACACACTTAAAGAATAAAGAATTTAGTAAGGTTCGCAAGTGGGTCGTGGATAATATAGATAATGATCCAGTGAAAGTGTTTAGAAAGATTTATGAAAAGATGTATGAGTATATGAAACCGGCATCTATACCTAATGCAGTGATTGTGTTGGGAGAGTATCAGTATAAGTCAGCCTTTGTTGCTGATCAAGAAATTAATTTATTGGCGTGTTTAACGGAGATAATGTCGCAATGTCAATTCAAGTAAGTGATGCTGCAGTAAATGAAGTGTACGATATATGGAAGGCTAAAGGTTTTCCACATTACCCTACAGATTATAATTGGCGTAAAACTCAATTTGCTAAGATGATTCGGTTTGATAGGTCTACACTTCTTAAACCAAAACAAAAAGTAGTAGGCTCATCGGCTCATGGTCTATCTCTTGCGTGGAGTTATATGCCACATCATTGGGGAATACAATGTGGTACAATGAAAACTCCTATGGAGATTTGGAATGACGAAGAGCATTTCAAGAAAGGTATTAGAAAGCTGTTGACTGGAACATTCTGGGAACAGAAAGAGTATCATAATATCACGGCGTCAGACTTGAGGTCTGTCCTTCGTAGGTATTCTGGTACACAAGCAGTTTCTAATTTCAGACCAACTGCTGCAGCCTTGATGTATGATAAGTTTTTAGAGAAAGCTTCACCTTTGTTTGGTACAAAAGCTGGTACGACTTGGGATATGAGTTGTGGTTACGGAGGTCGCTTACTTGGTTCAATAGCAGCCGATGTAAATTATATTGGAACAGATCCTTGTACTGAAACCTTTGAAGGTCTCCAACGAATAAAAGAAGATTGGGGAAGCCTAAATAGAACGATAGAACTATATCAAATGGGTAGTGAAGAATTTTGGCCAGACATGAACACGATTGATTTATGTTTTACATCACCGCCATATTTTGATTGGGAAAAATATTCTGAAGAAGAAACACAATCATACAAAAAATATCCTACGAGTTATGAATGGCTCAATGGTTTTTTGTTAGATACTATAGATAAGTGTCACCACGCTTTGAAGCTTGGTGGTATATTGGCATTGAATGTAGCAAACACAAGACGCATAAAGAATTTTGAAGATGAAACATTACGTCTAGCAAAGATGATTCACTTCAAACATATAGATACATGGAAACTCCAGTTGTCATCGCAACAGGGTACTCCTAAATATGAACCCATTTTTATATTTCAAAAATGATAATAAAATTAACAGGTGAATTTGCGACCTTAACTGGTAGAAAAGAAGTAGAGATATATGGGCCTACTAATATAAAAACCCTACTCTCTGCATTAGATAATGCCTATCCTAATTATGGATGGGACAATAGTAATGTGGCAATCAATGGTGTGATGTACGCTGATGCATGGTTTCAACCAATAACTGAAGATGATGAGATAGTTATTATGCCTCCTATTGCAGGAGGATAAAATGAAAGACTGGCAGAAAGGAATTGAGTTAGATGAACTTCTCAAGTTAGAAAAGACTTGGGATGGTTTTAACGAGCGTTGTTTGTCTCCGTTTTTGGAGATGAAGAAGAATAAGATTGCTAATTCTATTGACCTAGACGAATATCAATCAGGCCATGAGTGGGCTATACAGAGTAGGATATTCAAAGCTAAATCTAAAATCAATATGTATTCTGCATATAAGATACCTATTGCTACAGTAGAGAAAGGTGATAGAAT
>VTLG01008915.1_pt1 | contig 19854 bp, 29 predicted proteins | sample 4694571 | NCBI WGS metagenome assembly VTLG01 (sample SAMN12604809, study PRJNA352737) | marine metagenome | biome: ENVO:00000447; feature: ENVO:00000209|ENVO:00000569|ENVO:01000036; material: ENVO:00002151; isolation source: viral sequences binned using virsorter ... | reverse complement strand
TTGCCTTTGGTCTATTCGGATGGTTAGTATTTACTATGGTAAACAAGCCTGACGAACTAGCTCAGTCTAGTAAAGACCTTATTAACTTGGCTTTTGGTGCCTTTCTACCCATCATAGGTATGTTGGGAAAGCATTGGTTTGAGGTATCACACGATGAGCCAGAACACAACCCAGAACCAACTAAACCGAAAGAAGAAGATGCTACCAGCGTTACTCCTTAATGTAGTCCAGTCATTAGTATTGGATCAAGCACAGTCGTTAGCTAAAGAACACGTTGCTGACGCAATTGAAAGAAACCTGGATGAAGACCAGAAGAAGATGTTAGATGATGTTGTAGATATGATGCCTGACAACCAGTTTAAATCATTTAAGGAATTTATTGGATGAAGTTAAGCAAAAACTTTAGTCTTAAAGAGCTTACCAAGTCTACCACAGCAGTTAGACATAACATTAACAATACTCCAGACCAAGAGCAACTCATTAACCTCGCTGTACTCACCAATTGCGTACTACAAAAGGTACGAGATGCTCATGGTCGTGTTGATGTCAACTCAGGGCTACGTGTACTTGAGCTTAACCGTAAGATCGGAAGTGGAGATAACTCACAGCACGTGCAAGGCATGGCGGCAGACATCGAGTGCCCGTCTATTAGCAACATGGAGTTAGCTGAGTGGATTCGGGATAACCTTGAGTTCGATCAGTTGATACTTGAGTTCTACACACCTCAAGACCCTGCCTCCGGGTGGGTTCACGTGTCCTATAACAAAGAAGAAAATAGGAAACGTGTCCTTCGTGCAGTAAAGAATGACGGTAAAACAGTTTATCAGGAAGGACTCACATGAAAGCTCAAAAGGACATTTTAGAAACATTACACGGTGCAGTAGCAAAAGAGTTACTGGATCGTATTAGAAGTGGGGAAGCTAGACCTGCTGATATGGCAAATGCTATCAAGTTCCTAAAGGACAACGGTATCGAAGGTTTGCCAATAGAAGGTTCGCCATTAGGGAACCTAGTAGACTCTATGCCCTTTCCTACCAAGGATGCACTTCGGGGAACGACTGCACCTTTTAGTTAATAACTCTCGCTTATAAAAAGGAGAATATATGGTTACACAATTTGATCCCTTCAGGATTGCAAAATTTGGAGTCGGCTTTGACTCTATCCTCAACACAATACAATCTGATTTCTTTTCAGATTCATTTCACGCTAGTTACCCGCCTTACAACATAATCAAAAAAGATGAACTTAATTACGATATAGCTCTTGCAGTTGCAGGGTTCTCAAAGAAAGACCTTGACATCGAGTACGCTGATAACATACTAACTGTTAAAACCAAAGAGAACCTTGGTGAACAGGAAGATGATAATGTCGTACATCGTGGAATTGCAATGCGTAAGTTCACTCGTCAATGGACGTTAGCAGATGATGTTATCGTAAACAAAGCAGAACTAGATAATGGAATGCTTACTATTTCAATGGAAAAAGTAGTACCTGAAGGAAAACGAAAAAGAACAATTGAAATCATTTGATTTTGGAAACCCTATTATAGTTACGTTACTAGGTCTTGTAATATTCTATATAGGGTTAAAGATGTTTGCTGGTGGAATGAAATCAATGGGTAACATTGAGCACCTTCAGTATTTCATGGGTAACCCTTACTGGATGTTCCTTGGTGGTATTGTGTGTACATTACTTTGGCAATCTAGTTCACTCAGCACTACTGCTATCGTAGGTTTGGTAGCCAGCGGTGCCTTACCACTACCCTCTGCTATAGCCGCTGTGCTTGGTGCTAACATAGGTACCACGGGTACAATCTGGCTTGCAGGACTCATGGTATCCGATGGAATACCCACAGGCACAACAAAACATATAGCACTTGTGCATACAGGTGTGAACGCACTAATGGCAGTTACACTGCTACCTTTTATTCAACCAATAGCTAGATTTATATCAAAATTCTAATATGGCAACTGACTACACTAATCTACATCGAGCCGGAAAAGTACAAAACAATTGTAAAGAATGCGGCTGTGACCCATGTGAATGTGATTGGGAATCTGAAGAGGAAGAAGAGGAGTCAGTTGTCCCTATTTAAGGTTATTTATGATAAAATATATAATAATTCATACAGCCCTCGTGACAGCATTATTGATGCCTACCTCTACTTGGGGTTCTAAACAAAGCAAAGATAGTCCTGAAGGCTTTACAGGTACCTTTACGACCCAACAAATTAGAATGCTCTGGATGGGATGTTACCAAGGAGCAAATATGAAAAGCCCGCAGTCACAGCAAATAAATGGTATGATTTGTGATTGTATATTAGATAAAACTAGAGAACTATATACCTATGAGACTATACAGAAGAAGTCAGGTAAACCTATGCAGGACGAATATAGCAGGTTAGCTGGTGTGTGTATCGATGAACTTGGGTTAGCCCCTAAGTCAAGAATAAATATATAGTTATTCATACAATGGACGTAGAAAGAAGAAAATGATAGAAGATAGCCTAAGAGACTTCCGTAACTTTCTTTTTGTCGTGTGGTCCCATTTAAACCTTCCAGAGCCTACTCCAGTACAGTATGATATAGCCGAATATCTACAGTCGGATGAAAAACGTATTGTAATCGAGGCATTTCGGGGTGCAGGGAAATCTTACATTACCTCTGCCTTCGCATGTCACCAATTGTACCTTAACCCTGAAGTTAAAATACTGGTAGTATCTGCAAGTAAGATAAGAGCAGACGACTTCAGCACTTTTACTATGCGGCTTATACAAGAAATGCCGCTGTTGCAACACTTGATACCGAAGGAAGGCCAGAGGCAGTCGAAGATCAGCTTTGACGTAGGACCAGCAAAGGCATCTCATTCTCCTTCGGTAAAGAGTGCTGGTATTACAGGTCAGCTTGCAGGAAGCAGGGCTGATATAATTATTGCAGACGATATAGAGATACCTAATAACTCTCTTACTCAGACGATGAGAGATAAGATTTCGGAAGCAGTAAAAGAATTTGATGCTGTCCTAAAGCCTGATGGTCGTGTGGTTTACCTCGGTACACCTCAAACCGAGATGTCATTATACGAAGTTTTACCAGAAAGGGGGTATAGAGTTCGCATCTGGCCTTCTAGGTATCCAAAGGGAACTGTTAAGTACGGAGGTAAACTAGCTCCATTTATTATGGATCGATTGGCTGAAGACTCGGAATATGTGGGAAAGCCCACAGATCCGAAAAGGTTTAATGATGAAGATTTATTAGAAAGAGAACTTTCCTACGGAAGAAGCGGCTTCAGCCTTCAGTTTATGTTGGACACGAGTTTGAGTGATGCAAACAGGTATCCACTTAAACTTGAGGATTTGATTGTGATGGATGTTGATAATGAAAAAGCACCAGAGAAGATTATTTGGGGAAGAGATAGAGAGAAGATTGTTGACATTCCTAATGTGGGACTGCCCGGTGACTTTTACTATCGGCCTCTTGACACTGTTGGGGATTATGTTAATTATACCGGGTCTGTTCTTGCTATAGATCCTAGTGGTCGTGGTAAAGACGAGACAGCATACGCTGTTGTTAAGATGCTTAACGGTACATTACACTTGATTGACTTTGGTGGAATAGAAGGAGGGTATAATGATACGGTACTTAAAACTATAAGTGTTATTGCACAAAGGTACCGAGTTAATTATATTCTTGTAGAAGCTAACTTTGGTGATGGTATGTTTACTGAGTTGCTTAAACCTGTGTTGACTAAAGTGTACCCTTGTACTATAGAAGAGGTCAAGCATAACATTCAGAAGGAAAAGAGAATTATAGACACTCTGGAGCCTATTATGAACCAGCATAGACTTGTGGTGGACCAGAAGGCTCTTGAGAAGGACTATAGTTCTGTGCAGCACTATCCACCTGAGAAGCAAGCTAAGTACATGCTTGCTCATCAGATGACACGTATTACACGAGAGAAGGGTGCCCTTGTTCATGATGATAGGATTGATGTTCTGTCAATGGCTGTAGCGTACTGGGTAGAACAAATGGCTGCTGATGTAGACATGGAAATGAAAGCTAGAAAAGATGATATGTTGGATAAAGAGTTGGAAAGGTTTATGCAGAATGTACTTAATGTCAATCAATTTAAAGAACCGGAACCACGTTGGTTCAATATTTGAATCTGGACATTCACGAAGTGACGCTGGTAAACCTTTATAACCATAGTAGGTGTTAAATATCCGAATATTTGGTAAAAAAATATGAGACCCTAAGACTTCGATACGAATCCCGAAGTCCCCCATGGGGTCGTCCCTGCGAATCCACTCATGGCACGTTCTTTGCATACAGGGTGGAGGGTCGGTTGGCACGGGTCTTGCATGTGGTACCAGTGTGGCACGTTTGTTGCAACGTGCAACATGTGTTCCATTTGGCAACATGCGTTCCATTTGTTGTGGCATGGGTCTTGCAACGTGCACGTGTGTTCCTTTTGTTTATCTCTTTTTGCATCTGTTTTTTTGGCATGGGACTTGCATGGACTTAGGTAGGCAAATTTTACCGGGGTTGACAAGTGGCCTCGCATCTGTTATACTTTTGTTCAAGTTGATTTAAACACATGTTTGACACAAGGCTTGACAAGCGAGAGCAAACGTGGTAACATAAGTCAACTTGATATTCATTCTTTTTTTATTCATCTTTAATAAAGGGGGCTTGACAAAACAAAACTAATGTGGTACAATTTAGAAAAGTGAGAACAACCACAAACACAAATGACAAGCACCTTGACAAGGCATCAATCATTTGTTATAATGGTTCACAACTCACAAAACAACGGTACTCTTGACAACCTGAAACGGATGTGATACAATGAATGCAGACAAATTAAAGCAGATGGGAATCGATGTCAACAAACTGGTTCCGGTGGACTTGACAAGTAATCACAGTTGTGATACGATTAAAGTCAAACGGTCAGGCTTTTGGAATGCAATGCAAAAACAAAAGCATTACCGAATCAGATAGGAAAACCTTGACAACCTAAAACAAACGTGCTAACATGGAATTAACCGAATTGATGAAACTAAATAAAAAGCTATTGGAAGTAGCGAACCAAGCCAACTCAATGAATGAAGAGTTGAACCAATCAAAGCAAGTGGTCCGACTGTTAGTATCAGACCTAGATGATGCAAAGAAAAGACTTCTGCAAATCATTGGAGAGGCAATGGTTAATGGCAAACTTGACAAATGAATCAAGTCGTGCTATTATAAAAATCAAGCAGGGATTTGCATGGTAGTTCCTGCTTGATTCATCAACAAAAAACCATGCTTAATTGACATAGAGAGGTCAATATGTTATACTTGAACGCCATAACTGGCAAAAACGGTCAAATGGTAACCGAAGGGCAAAACTTTCATCCCGGTCAATGGATTAGAGAAGGCTTTCGGGATGAAGTCATCCGAAAGGGTGTTTTCATGGGTCGCATCAAATCCACTGGTGAGGACATAGTGGTATGGGATAGGGGCCAGCCTAGACCGGAGTTCAGGCATCAAATGCGAGTGATGCGGCAGTTTGTTCTTGAGTCTAACCGTCCGGGCCGAAAGATGAAGAATCTTCTGGACTACTTGGCTCGCATCTTTGCATAGCAGGGAGAACCATGCAGGACTTGACAAGTCCATCGAGTCCTGCTATACTTATCATCATGAATTGAGAGGAATAATGATGTTTCAAAAATACTTACATAGTCCTAATGTGCATGTTCATTTATGTGACAATGATATTGTCTGCTTGAGTGGCTACTGTCGATCTGGCAAGTATCATGAATTTACGGTAGGCAAGGAAAACCTAGAAAACTACAACGGTGGTTCTTTGATTCAGGATGCCTTTCCAGGCTTGAATGCAAGTGAAAGGGAATTTTTGATGACAGGAATGTGCTGTGATCCCTTATGGGATAACATTGAAAACGGAGAGGAATAAAAATGCAAGCAACAAAACAGGATTATCTCAAGCATAATCGATACTGTCGAAACTTTGGGCAAGCTAGTCCCAAACAAATGGAACAAGTGATAGCGTTTGTATTCGCAAGTATCAGAGTCCAGACATTTCTTCTACCTAAGTACATGAAGGAATGGCGAAAGCGAGGACTCAAATCATCTTGGATCTGGGGCAACAAACGGACTGGATTAACCTACGTGCGGAAGCATAGAGATGATTTGCACAAAAGAGCAATGGCTATCATAAAAGCCAAGAAAAAGAACATGGCAGAGGATCTAATAATGCTCTTTCTTGAAGTACCGGGACTTGGAATCCCTAAGTCAGCGTTTGTAGTTCAACTATTAACTGGATCAACCGGGTGCCTAGATGTTCATAACATCCGAAAATACATGCCGGGAGTTGATGCCTCAAAAGGGACTCCAAGCATATTGCAGACATCTGGTAACACTATACCAGTGAAAAGGAGAAAGGTGCAGGACTACCAGAAAATAGTGTCTGATACGGGTGGATCTATGGTCTGGTGGATCAACTGGTGTAATCATATTGGAATACTTCAGGCCAAGTACTTTAATGGTGGGCATGATGTTAGTCAACTCCATGTGGAGTGCATCCAATGATCTGCACATATTGTAAGCGAGTTTTTAAAGATAATAGCTTTGATGTCTCAAGATTCTTTAACACTCGCAAAGGAACGGTTGACACTTGTAGCAAAGTGTGTTATAATGAAGTCAAACAAAATCATAATAACTGGTTAAACTGGAAGAAATGAGAGGTAACAATGACTGATAAAAACTTATGTTCCAAAACAACGGACTTAGATCATCCTTATGAGATATGGAAGTCTTTTGATGGGACTTGGGAATGGAGAGTATTGAAGAAATATCAAAAACCGTCAAAGGAAAAGGATAATAGATTTGCCAGATGGTTTTGTGGTGTAAAGAGTCCATTCACTTATGGATCATTTGAATTAGGGGATGTCTATATTTCAGACATAAAAGATCATGCAAGATTAGTGTCTGAACGGATTAACCTAAGTTAATAACTGGGGCAGGGTCTTAGACGGTTGGCTATCATCTTTTCCTCTCCACCGATAGTCAATCACCTGCCCCGACAACATTATAATGAGGACTTGACAATGTACTGTCATAATGTTAAAGTGAGTATTCAGGATTTCGATGGTCCTGACGGTGGTAGAGAAGAAGTCGCATCTTTTCACTTTGATGGTGTCGATAGTGATACTTTATCCAGTGTGCTTAATGCAGTATTTCATGATGAATGTGGATTTTTTGATTCTGCGATTGCAGAAGTAACCTTTAGAGTGGAGCCATAATATGGTAGAATTATCAAAACCTAGAATTGAGTACCTAAGTAAATCAAAAAACAAATTCATTGATATTGAGTCAATGAATGAGTGCCATCTTATAAACGCTATACGCAAGATGGTCATGGATGCCAGAGGTGCAGAGTTTAGGATAGTGCACAAAGACTATGCAGAGAAATCGTATATATCAAATACGATTACAGAAGTGGAGATTGTCACCAAATGACATTAGATTTAAACAAAATACTAATTGCTACTGACTTCATTCAAGAGTCAGCAGAGGAACTAGGGTACGAACATTCAGGTACATTAGGTCAATTGCTTGATGAAGTTGATGCTTTAGCAATGAATACGTTAGAAGAGGAAGACTAAGAACATGGGTGAGTATCCAAATGTAAAAGGAACCTGACTGTAAATCAGGCGTGTGCACACACATGTAGGTTAAAATCCTACCTCACCCACCAGAATATAGTACACCTAACTCGACTGAGGTTTATGGTGGGACTTGGTTGCTGATGTTTAGAGTGAGTTCGCTATCTCACCCGACAGAGGGTTGGCTACCTATTCAGCAGGTAGGTTGATTACGTGTAGAAGGTATGCTTAGAGGTGATTGCAAACCTTAGATGCTAACTACATGGTGTACTATACCAAATAAGGGGCATGGGAGGCATCCCATACGGACCAGAGTATTTTCTGCGAATGTAGTTAATAGTCTGCGTGACAGGTACGATCAGTTGCCTTTGAGGATTGAATGATCAACTTTCCGAGCTTGCCGTAAGCCCCTTTTAATACCAGACCTAGAGTGGGGTCTCATTATACTGTACATAGGTATAGTGGGCATGTTTCCAAACCATGCAGTGTAGCTCCACTCGCTAATTGCGAGTATCGTATAATGGTAATACCTGAGATTTCCAATCTCAAGATGTTGGTTCGATTCCTACTACTCGCTCCACGGGCTATCATCTGGGATGCAGTCTGATTCCAAACCAGACTAGGAGGGTTCGATTCCTTCATAGTCCGCCAACATAACGAGATCCGAATATGGACATTACAAAGGTGGTCTTGACATTTGTTACAGTATGTGCTATACTATGGCTTACATTTAGCATACATGCTTCTTTTAAACTTCATGAGTTGACATGGAGTCAACGTGTGATTCAATCTAAGGTTGACACGTTAATTCTTAAACAAGAACTTTATCTCAAGAGGTTAAACCATGAAAGGTATAAAGAACAGAGGGTCACAGACCCACAGGGTTAGAACCGACTACACTCGCAAGATTAAACACAAAGGTCTTGCATGTGATCGAAATATGTGTGATAATGATGCTGGAGAAACAAATGATGATGAACCTGAACCAGACGATGCCGAACATAACGAGGAATGACCTAAAGGAAGTCTATGGGTTGTCGGAAGATGAGATTGTTAATCTTGACCAACAGGCACAGAATATTTTGGGTAAAACGCTTATAATGGTTGACAGTGCTTTACGAGATGACTCACTAAACGATCAACAAAAAATAGAAACAGGTCTTAACTTCATTCAAATGGGAATGGAGTTGATAGAACATAACTTTGAGGAGTTGGTAGACTCAAAGGTGCCAAAGGACCAACTAAATTGAATTTAAAACTTGAACAGGAGCAGATAGAAAATGAAATGAACGGACTTGGTATCGAAAGGTACCACAAAAACATTCGTGATGCCAAAGCTAAAGGTAGAGAGTCAACAACTTTATATGGAGTGACTCTGATGAAAGAAGCATTGGATCATGTCAGAAACGGAATCTTGGGTTTTCTTGAGGAGTCCTTGAGTGGTAAACCCGGAAAGCATCAAGGTTCCGTTGAGACAATGATGCTTCTTAATCCAGAGGTGTGTTCCTATTTGACACTAAAGTATACAGTTGATGGCGTATCAATACGTAGTCCTCTCACCAGAGTAGCTATGAAGTTAGCGAATGGTCTTGAAGATCAGTTTAAATTTGATCTCTGGAAAGACTCAAAGGAGTCAGGACGTTTATTTAAAGCGATTAAGGATAAGGTAAATAAAAAGACTACCAATCGTGTGTACCGTAGATACAATCTGATTCGTCAGATGACCAAAGTTGAAATGCTTGATCACTCACCTTGGTCAAAACAAGAGAAATTGCATCTAGGGTGCAAACTGATTGACATCTTGATCCAAACTACTGGACTGATGGAAGTCAAAACAGTTCAGTACAAACGAAAACAAAGGGTCTTGTATCTTCAAGCCAATGATGCTACACTACATTGGATTGAACAACTAAATAAAGAGGGAGAGACAATACATCCTTATTTCTATCCATGTGTTGTGCCTCCAAAAGACTGGTCTAATCCGTACAATGGTGGTTATCATTCGGATCGGATCAATTCGATTCCTATGATTAAAACTAGGAACCGTGAGTACCTTGAAGAAATGCTTTCTCACTCTATGAGAATGGAGTATGGAGCTATTAATGCACTGCAAAGAACAAAATGGAAAGTAAATGAAAAAATCCTAGATACGTTGCAAGCCTGTTGGGATACAGGAGAATCGTGGACGAACCTGCCACCACGAGAGGATTACAAAGTCCTACCTTCTCCGATAAAAGGAAAGAAGGGGGAAATGACTCCAGAAGAACTGGATCTCTTTATAAAGTGGAAAAAGAAGGCAACAGTAGTCCACGATCTAAACGCTAAGATGACATCCAAAAGGATTCAATTAGCTAGAACTCTGGCTATGGCCCAGAAGTTCAAAAAGTATCCGGGTTTGTACTTTGTGTACCAGTGTGACTTTCGTGGACGTAAGTACACAGTTAATTCGTTTCTTACACCACAGGGTCCAGATTATGCGAAGTCATTGTTGCACTTTGCAGAAAAGTTACCTATCAAAACAAAGGAACAGGAAGAATACTTTGCTGTTCATGGTGCTAACTGTTTCGGGTACGATAAAGTATCCTTTAAAGAAAGGGTTGATTGGATATATGCTAATTCAAACGAAATCTGTAAATCAGCAGAATCACCACTTGATTATAGGTGGTGGACACAAGCCGATGAACCTTGGTCTTTTTTGGCCTTCTGTTACGAGTGGGCTGAATTTGTTGTTCAAGGCATCGGATATATGTCGCAACTACCAGTTTGTCTTGATGGGTCAAATAATGGACTCCAGCATTTTAGTGCTATGTTACGTGATCCTGTGGGTGGTAAGGCTACGAATCTTACTCCAGAAGATGTACCGCAGGACATTTACCAGACTGTCGCAGATGTGGTCTTGACAAAGGTGCATAAAGATGCTATAATAAATGCACAATACGCAAAAGAGTGGCTTGAATTTGGAATTGACCGAAAGATAACCAAACGTCCTGTAATGGTAGTACCATACGGCGGTACTCGCTATTCATGTAGACAGTACATAGAAGAGGCGATGCAGGATAAGATATTAGGAAATCATCCTAATCCGTTTGGAGAGCAGGTGTACGAAGCGTCCCTTTATCTTTCGGTCCACTTATGGGACGCTATTGGCGAAGTAGTAGTAGCCGCACGTGAAGCAATGGATTGGTTAAGAGATATAGGAAGGAAGATGTCAGATAAAAACTTACCGATAACTTGGAAAACACCTTCGGACTTTGTTGTACAACAGTCCTATAAGTCGATGAAAGGTAAAAGGGTGACAACGCATATCGATAATGTTCTTATCAAACCTTCTGTTCTTGATGAAACAGAAAACATTGACAAGCGTAGAGCAACTAATGGTCTGAGTCCGAACTTCGTGCACAGCATGGATGCTTCGGCCTTGACAATGACCATTAATTATTGTATAATGCAGGGTATAAGAGATTACGCAGTTGTACACGACTCTTATGGGGTACACGCCCATCATGTACCGAGTATGGCCCGATCTTTACGAGAAGCATTTGTAAATATGTACAACAACAAAAACATACTAGAATCGTTATTTGAGAACCTAAACGATGTGTTGCCTGATCTTGACGATCCACCATCTTTGGGTTCTCTGAACGTAGGTGAGGTACTTCAATCGAAGTATTTCTTTTCATAGCCGATGTTGGCTTAACCCTTATATAGTTAAAGGAAGACTATGAGTAAATATTTAGTAACTCCAAAAGGGAAGTTTCATTGGGCACATATTGGTGTGCCTGACACGACCTACAAAGCTGAAGGTCAGTACCATATTAAAGTCCAGCTTGGAGGTAAAGAAGCTGAAACTTTACGATCAACCATTGATCGTGCACATGAAACGTGGAAACAGGAAGTCCACAAAAGTAAAGGTAAGAAGGCATACCAAGAGTTTATGCCTTACAAGGTCATTATGGGTGATGATGGTCTGGAGGAAGGTATCCAGTTTCACTTTAAGATGAAAGCGTCTGGAGTGAACAGTCGAACCGGACAAGCTTTTACTCAGCGTCCATTAGTTGTTGGACCTGATAAAGCTCCATTACCTACGTCCATTAAGTTAGCTAATGGATCGGAAGGTAAAGTAGCCTACGAGATGGCACCATACCAACACGGTGCTAGTCTTGGTATTCAACTCCGTATGCGTGGAGTTCAGGTGCTCAATTTAATTGAGTGGAATGGATCGGGTTCAGGAGGCGATGATATGTTTGCTATCGAAGAAGGGTACGAGGTTAAGGTACCTACTGCTCCGGCTCGTGTAGAAGAACCGAAGGATGAAATTTCGTTTGACGAAGACAACGGCGACTTCTAACAAAAAACAAGGTTCTCATAGGATAAGGACTCCAATACATAAACGAAAGTTCTATGTACGTGAGTCTCCTATCGGCCCATATCGTTCAAAGTTTGAACAGGAGATCGCTGAGAACCTTGAAAGTAGAAACGTAACCTTTGGTTATGAAACCGAAAAGATAAATTATGTTTTAGAGTGTCGTTACACTCCCGATTTTATTCTACCGAATGGTGTGATTATTGAAGCAAAAGGTCGGATGAGTGCACGTGACGCTAGAAAACATCGTGCTATTAAAAATCAACATCCTGAACTTGATATTAGATTTGTATTTATGAATATCAATACTCGTGTCGAAGGAAGTAGATTCACTCACCAACAATGGTGTGAAAGATACAAGTTTGAATACTCTGAACGTATAATTCCAAAGGAGTGGCTAAATGTCACGAAGAAAAAACACTGACTTTATAGTTATTCATTCATCAGGTACTCCACCAAAGATGGATGTAACACTCAAAACAGTTGATGAGTGGCATCGTAAACGTGGATGGTTAAAGGTTGGATACCATTATTTTATAGGTAGTGACGGTACAATTGAGACAGGTCGTAACCCACATGAGGTAGGAGCACATTGTAAAGGGTACAATGGTAAATCAGTAAGCGTGTGTTTGGCAGGTGGTGTGGATGAGAACGGTACTCCTGATCCCTATTTTACAGCTTTTCAATGGGAATCCTTATTTTCATTGGTCAATACCTTGACATTTATGTTCAAAGGTGCTAAAGTAGTAGGGCATGGTGAGTTGGTTGGAAATGGGTGTCCCGGCTTTTCGGTTAAAAAGTGGTGGGCACAAAACTCTGAACTTTTATATGGTAAAACAGGATATATAAATGCCAAATGATAAAGTAATTAATTTGGAAGATCGTAGGTGGGAAAATGTATTTAACAATGATCTTCAAAAAGCCTTTGAACAGGTGATGGGTGTACTTGATGAAAACCTACCACCAAACGTAGGTAAGGCAGTTGGCCTTGCAATTGCAGAGTGTATGTATGTTATCGGTGACCATCTGACTGAGAAGTATGATGATGATGAAGTAGAGGGTGCTGAAATTGTATTCACACCTGACTGGCATGAAGGACACGAACCACAAATAGGTGGTCGTACTCTCACAGAAGAGGAATTAACTAACCTAAGAGGTGGACAATGATACATGGAAGAAAACACATTTTCTCATCATGAACCTTGTCCTTCCTGTGGTTCCAAAGATAACTTAGGAAGGTTTTCGGATGGACATGGATATTGTTTCGGGTGCGGTTATCGTGAGCATGGCGATGATAGTGCTGTATATAATTATGAACCAAGACAACGACAGGTTTCGGTGATGAACGGTGATTTTATAGATGGTGAAATTACTCCTCTCAACGCTAGAGGAATAACAGAAGATACGTGTAGAAAGTGGGATTACAAGGTAGGTGAGTTATCTGGGCAGAAGGTGCAGATCGCTAATTATAGGAATAATGCAGGTGAGAAAATAGCCCAGAAAGTTAGGTTCAAAAATAAAGATTTTACTGTTCGTGGTGACATGAAAGATGTACGTCTTTATGGAGAACATTTATGGTCTGGAAAGGGAAAACGTGCAGTAGTTTGTGAAGGAGAGATCGATGCTCTCTCAGTGTCTCAAGCTCAAGGTAATCAATGGCCCGTCTACTCTGTACCTACGGGTGCAGGTGGAGCACAAAAGGCTATCCGAAAATCTATTGAGCTACTTAACGGATACGATGAGGTCATATTCTGTTTCGACTCTGATCCGGCTGGTACAAAAGCGGCTCAAGAGTGTGCTCAGATACTTTCTCCGGGTAAGTCTAAGATAGCTACCCTTCCTATGAAGGATGCTAATGAAATGCTTGTTGCAGGTAAGATTCAGGATCTGATTAACTGCCTATGGCAAGCTAAGACATATCGGCCCGATGGTATTATTAGTGGTACCGACTTATGGGATGTAGTGAACGCTGAAGATTCTATGTCTTCGGTCCAGTACCCATTTGAAGGACTAAATACTAAGACTCTTGGTATACGTAGAGGGGAGATTGTAACTGTGACCGCAGGTTCTGGGATTGGAAAGTCTCAGGTCTGTAGAGAGATCGCTAACCACATGCTTAATTTAGGTGAAACGATTGGTTACATTGCTCTTGAAGAAAACACTAAGCGTACTGCACTTGGTTTTATGGGTCTGTACCTAAATAAACCACTACACCTTGGTTCAATCGAGGTTGAATCAGACGAGTTTAAAGAGGCATTTGACAATACCTTGAATACAGGTCGTGTATTCTTGTACGATCACTGGGGTTCTCTTGAGGGAGACAATTTACTCAGTAAGATTCGGTATATGGTACAAGGGTGCGAGTGTAGGTACATTATACTAGATCATATATCCATTGTGGTTAGTGGTATGGAAGATGGAGATGAACGGAGGGCAATTGATAATTTGATGACCAAACTTCGGGGCTTGACAGAAGAGGTTAATTGTGGTATGATACTTGTATCACATTTGAAGCGACCTGCTGGAAACAAAGGTCACGAAGATGGTGCTCGGACTTCAATGGCTCAACTACGTGGATCGGCGGCTATTGGTCAGTTATCTGACATAGTTATCGGATGCGAGAGGGATCAACAGGGTGAGTATCCTGATCGTACTACAGTTCGTATACTCAAGAACCGATGGACTGGTGAAACGGGAGTCTGTTGCTATCTGGATTATGATAAGTCAACAGGTAGATTAAATGAAGTCAGTGAAAGTGTCGATTTTGATGAAGATGATGACACTTCATTTGACCCAAACAGTAAACAAGATTTCTAAAACTATGAAGTCATGTATATTTGATATTGAAACAAACGGACTCAATGAAAAGATGACCAGAGTGCATTGCATGGTCGTCTATGACATTGAGCAAGATTACTTGGCTAGGTTTGATCCCGATACGATTCCAGACGGATTAAACTTTCTGGCTAAATTCGATAAAGTAATAGGTCATAATATAATATCTTTTGATCTTCCTGCTTTAAAAAAGATTTTTAATTGGGAAATAGGTGCAGAGGTAGTGGTACGTGATACTCTCATTATGTCTAGGTTGATGTATTCAGATATGCAACCAAGGGACATCACGGAGAAACGCATAAGACCTCAGTTGTACGGTAGACACTCTCTTGAGTCATGGGGTGAAAGGCTTGGGTTTCAAAAAGGAGCGTTTGGTATAGGTGAAGCTGTATTTCACAGTTTTAGTACAGATATGCTTAATTATTGTGCACGTGACGTTGAATTGAACTTTAAATTGTATGAAAAACTACAATCTCTTAATTTTTCAGAGGAGTCGATACAACTGGAGCACGATATTTATAGAATATGTGAGATCCAAAAGGAATTTGGGTTTCCGTTTGATTCTATCAAGGCTTCTCAGTTTTATGCTACTCTTTGTGAGCATAGAACACTTCTTCAAAAGAAACTGAAGAAGAAATTTGGTTCATGGACTGAGCCTGATGGTGATGTATTTACACCAAAAGTAAATAATAAGAGGTATGGGTACATCAAAGGTGTGCCTGTTCAGAAGTTCAAGAAAGTTGAGTTTAATCCAAACTCTAGGTACCACATAGCCAAGCGGCTGAAGGAGATTCATGGTTGGGAACCACAGGAGTTTACACCTTCGGGTGAAGTCAAGATTGATGAAACGATACTTGAGGATCTGAATTATCCAGAAGCAAAACTTATGGCTGAGTCTTTACGTATTGGAAAGATGATCGGTCAACTATCTGAAGGTAAGAATGGCTGGTTACACATGGAAAAAGAGGGCCGTTTACATGGGTCGGTCAACACTATGGGCACAATCGCCTCTCGTTGCTCTCACACGCACCCTAACTTGGGCCAAGTACCAAGTGTCAAAACATCCTTTGGCAAAGAATGTAGACAATTGTTTTACGCTCCTGAAGGGTTTGATCTTATGGGATGTGATGTATCAGGTCTTGAAGCTCGTGTTATTGCTCACTACCTTGCTCGGTATGACGGTGGTGTATTCGCTAAGACTCTTCTTGAAGGAGATATTCATACTGACAATCAAAAGGCCGTGGGACTCGATACAAGGGATCAGGCGAAGACTTTTCTATACGCTATTTGTTATGGTGCAGGAAACGCAAAACTCGGTCACATCGTTGGTAAGGGGCCAAAAGAAGGACAAAAGGTAAAAGACAAGTTCTTTAAGCAGTTACCTGCCTTCAAGAAGTTTCGTGATGATGTTATGGCAAAGGCTAATTCTGGATACCTGAAGGGTATCGATGGTCGAAGAGTGCCAGTTAGGTCTACCCATTCAGCACTCAATACACTCTGTCAGTCGGCAGGTGCTATTATTTGCAAGAGATGGGTAGTAGAGTTTCATAAGATGTTAATCGAGCAGGGCTACAAAGAGGGTACTGATTACCAACAGGTAGCCTTTGTTCATGATGAAATACAAGTTTTAGCAAAGAAAGGACTTGGAGATGTCATTGGAGAAACCGCAGTACGTGCAATTGGAGTTGCCGGGGATTCTTACGGAGTCCGATTGCCACTCACAGGTGAGTACAAAATTGGAAGAACATGGGCTGACACCCATTAGTACAGTAAATAGTTATGAAAACAAAACCGAAGATCGAACAGTTGTTGATTGATGGAGACATTTTAGTATATAAAAACACTTCAGCGGCTGAACGTGAAATAGATTGGGGAAATGATTTTTGGACACTTCATTCAGATTTTAGAGAAGTCAAGGCTTTGATGGATTCTGAACTCAGCAATCTAAGAAGAGATTCAGGAGTACATGAGTTGTCAATATGTTTCTCTAGCCCGAATAATTTTAGGAAAAAAATTCTAGCCGATTATAAACAAAACCGTTCGGGCATTAGGAAACCAGTGTGCTTTAATATGGCAAAAGATTATCTTCGTGAGCAGTACGATGCGTTTGAATCTGACTGGCTTGAAGCTGATGATCTTATGGGTGTGAAGAACACTATGTTTCCAGAACATTGTTGCATCGTTTCGATAGACAAGGATCTACTTACAGTACCCGGTTATCATTGGGACTTTGTAAACAAAGAAATATTTTTTGTGGACAGTATCCAAGCTGACTACAATTTCTACATGCAGACTCTTACTGGAGACACCACAGATGGATACAAAGGGTGTCCGGGTATCGGTAAAGTAAAGGCACAACGTATTCTTGATAAAGCCATAGAAGAAGATGAGGATATGTGGGATGCAGTTGTAGAAACCTATGCTAAAGCTGGGTTTGGACATGAGTACGCTATAAATCAAGCACGTATGGCGTACATCTTACGCAAAGAACAGTACGAAGGACTTGACAAGTACCCTAAATTATGGTATCCTAGTGATGAAATCATTGAAACAGCGTGAGCAGATGGCTGACTACAATAGAGATCAGATGAAAAGAGAAGAAAGAGTAGGAAAAAGAGTCTTAGGACAGTACGATCCACAGATGAGATACGTAGAAAAGTTAGGGACAGAGGCTTTTGAGTTTAACGAGTCAAAGTTCGATGACATAACAAAGCCTGAACATTACTGTGCAGGGTACAACATAGAACCTCTGGACTACATTCAAAAGAATGGACTCGACTTTTTAGAGGGAAACATTATAAAATATGTATCTCGCTATGACATGAAGGGGGGAATTAAGGATCTGGAGAAAGCTAAGTTCTATCTGGAACGTCTTATAGAACGTGAAAAAGAAAAACGTGACTCCTGAGTTCCGTGATTATATATTAACCAAATTTAATGAGTATGTATTCGTGACATTACCAACGCAATATCAACAATTCATTCATCTGTCCCGCTACTCTCGGTGGGACTATGAGCAGAACAGAAGAGAGACATGGGAAGAAACAGTAAATAGGTACTTTAATTTCTTCTCTAAGAAGTTAGACATTGACTTTACATCTACACAGAACTTGCGTGATCTGGTGGATGCAGTCAAAAACCTAGATGTCATGCCAAGCATGAGGTGTCTCATGACAGCAGGACCAGCGTTAGAAAAAGAGAATGTAGCAGGGTACAACTGTTCCTATGTTCACATAGATTCTCCACGATCCTTTGATGAGATCGTGTACATTCTTATGAACGGTACAGGTGTAGGGTTCTCTGTTGAAGAGAAGTACACAAGTAAACTACCTGCGATACCAGACAAACTACACAAGACTGACACAAAGATTACAGTACGAGATAGTAAACTTGGGTGGGCAAAAGCATTCAAGGATTTGATTGCTCTGTTGTATGCAGGTGTGATACCTGAGTGGGACACGAGTAAAGTAAGACCTGCGGGTTCTGTGCTTAAAACATTTGGAGGCCGAGCCTCTGGACCAGAACCACTAGAGTCTTTATTTAATTTTAGTGTACGGACATTTCAAAATGCAAGAGGAAGAAAGCTCAAACCAATTGAGTGCCATGACATTGTATGCAAAGCGGCGGAGGTTGTGGTCGTTGGTGGGGTTCGTAGGTCTGCTCTTATTAGTATCAGTGACCTTGGCGATGAACAAATGCGGAAGGCGAAAAGTGGAAGATGGTGGGACGACCACCCTCATAGAGCACTGGCAAACAATTCAGCAAACTATTATGGAAAGCCAGACACAGGAACCTTCCTTAATGAATGGACTTCCCTTTACGAGTCAAAGTCTGGAGAACGTGGTATCTTCTCAAGCACAAACGCTAAGACTCAAACAGAAAAACTTGGAGATAGAAGAGATGCTAGAGAGGACTACGGCACCAACCCATGTTCCGAAATCATTCTACGATCCAGAGAGTTCTGTAATCTATCAGAGGTTGTGGTTAGAGAAGGGGACAACCAAGTAAAGATAAAAGAGAAGATTAAATTTGCTACCATACTAGGTACTATGCAGTCTACTCTTACTGACTTTAAGTACCTTAATACTGAATGGAAAAAGAATTGTGAAGAAGAAAGGTTGCTAGGTGTCTCATTGACAGGCATTATGGACAACGAATTGACAGCGTATCCTACTCCGGGTATGCTAGAGGACTTTAAGAAGGTAGCGGTCAAGACAAATGATGAATGGGCTAAAAAACTTAACATCAATCCTGCGTCAGCTATTACATGTGTTAAGCCAAGTGGTACTGTATCACAATTATGCGACTCTGCATCGGGCATACATGCTAGACACTCCAAGTATTATATACGAAGAGTCCGTATGGATAGGAAAGATCCCCTCTGCAAATTTATGGAAGCAAAAGGATTCCCATGTGAAGAAGATGTGATGAACAACTCTAATATGGTATTCTCTTTTCCTATGCAGAGTCCAATTAAGTCTATCAAACGTGATGAAATGGATGCCTTAATGCAACTTGAGACATGGCAGATGTACGCTGAACATTGGTGCGAACATAAGCCTTCGATTACTGTATCAGTAAAGGAAGATGAATGGGTAGACGTAGGTGCATGGGTATATCAGAATTTCGATAGTATATCTGGTATATCTTTTCTACCTCATAGTGATCATGTTTATCAACAGGCACCATACGAAGAGTTTGATGAGAAAGAATATTTTAATCTCATGAGTAAGGTGCCTATGATCACATGGGGTGAACTTAGTGACTATGAAAAAGAAGACTACACTACTTCTAGTCAGGAATTAGCCTGTACTGGAAACGCATGTGAAGTAATATAATGACATTTATGGACTAGCCTTATGGTTAATCAAGAATTAATAGCTTATTTGGAAGAGTATTTTCCAAACAAACTACCAACAACTGAGATAAATACATCTCAACTCTCTTTCCTACAGGGTCAGCAGAGTGTAATAACAAGATTAAAACAAATTTTAGA
>VTLG01007990.1_pt1 | contig 19854 bp, 21 predicted proteins | sample 4694571 | NCBI WGS metagenome assembly VTLG01 (sample SAMN12604809, study PRJNA352737) | marine metagenome | biome: ENVO:00000447; feature: ENVO:00000209|ENVO:00000569|ENVO:01000036; material: ENVO:00002151; isolation source: viral sequences binned using virsorter ... | reverse complement strand
GAACGAAATTATACCAGGAGCAACAATGGTTTGGACACCAATAAAACCTTACTAATATGGCATCAACATTTTCAACAGATTTAGCATTAGAATTAGTCGCAACCGGTGAAAAAGCTGGTCTATGGGGAAGTATTACAAATACTAATTTACAAATATTACAACAATCAGCAACAGGTGTAGTTAATGTACCAATGACATCTAGTTCTGATAAAACTTTACTTTTATCAGATGGTGCAACATCTGATGGTAAAAATCTTTATTTAAAACTTACTGGCACAATGACCGGTAATGTTAATTTAATTATACCTGCATCAACAACTGGTGGCACAGCCACTAGAGTCTACATAGTACAAGATGCAACTGATAGAACTACAGCTAATAAATATACGTTAAGTATTAAAACGGCTGGATCATCAAATCCAATAGCAGTTCCTGTTGGAGCAACGATGTTAATTCATTCTGATGGAACAGACGCAAGATTAGATATTTTACAAAAAGGTAATTTTGCAATTTCATCTAGTTCCATTACTGCATACACTGCAGTAGCTGGAGATAATTTATTAATAGACACATACAACGCTCAAGTTACAATTACTTTGCCGGCATCACCAACTATGGGAGATGAAGTAAGTATTATGGATGTATCAGCATCTGGAGGTTTTGGAACTAACAAAGTAATTCTGGATAGAAATGGATCTAATATTAGAGGTGCAGCTTCTAACTTAGACTTAGCAAGCAACAATCAATCTATTAAGTTAAGATTTACAAACTCAACCAAAGGTTGGCAATACGTATACAACCAAACTACATAGGAGTAACATATGCTTACGAAAATTAAGTTTGCTCCTGGAATTGATAAACAAGATACTTCAGTCGGAGCAGAAGGTCGTTGGGTAGATTCAGATAACGTAAGATTTAGATATGGCCTACCAGAAAAAGTAGGTGGTTGGTCTTCTCTTTTAACAGATACTATTGTAGGTGTAGCTAGAAAACAACACGCTTTTGTTGACACCGATGGCAATAGATATGTAGCTCTTGGCACAGATAAATTTTTACTTTTATATTTTGAAGGTCAGTTATTTGATATAACGCCTCTTGCGACTGCAATCACAGGTGCAACTTTTACTTTTAATGGCACAACCACTGTAACTTTAACAACATCAGCGGACCACGGAATTGCTGTAGGAGACATAATTAGATTAAGCTCCACAACTTTACCAGGTGGTACGACGGGCGTAACAACAGCAACTTTTAATGATATAAACTTTCAAGTTTTATCAGTTCCAACTTCTACAACTTTAACTATACAAGCAGCAACTGCTGGCTCATCATCGAGCGGTGGGTCTGTAACAATTACTCCTTATGAAGTAGTTGGTCCTGCTGCTCAATCTTATGGTTATGGTTTTGGTATTGGAAACTATGGCGGAACAATTACTGGTGTTGCACAAACAACTTTAAATGGAGCATTACTTGCAGATACTGCTGGTACAGGTGGATCGGGGACCGCGGTTACTGTAGTCTCTACAACTGGTTTTGATGCTGCAGGAACAATTTTAATAGAGAATGAATTAATTACGTATACATCAAAAAGTTCTACACAATTTTTGGGTATTACTAGAGGAACAAACGGAACAGCGACCGCTGGTACATCAAACGGACAAGCACATAGTGATGGTTCTGTTACTCAAAATGCAACTAATTTTACAGGATTTGGTAGTGCAGTACAGGCATCAACTGTAACTCTTGAACCAGGACTTTGGTCGTTAAGTAATTTTGGTGAAGTTCTTGTTGCAACAATTGCAAATGGTAAAACATTTACTTGGAATGCAGGAGCTGCTAATCCAACAGGCAATAGAGCTGCAACAAATACATCAGGATTTGAAACAACTAATAATCCAACTGCAACTAGAGTTACACTTATATCACCAACAACACGTCACTTAATTCATTTTGGTACAGAAGTAACAATAGGCACTCCAACAACTCAAGATGATATGCTTATAAGATTCTCTGTGGATGAAGATATAAATAACTATACACCGGAGGCAACCAACACAGCTGGTACACAAAGATTACAAGACGGAACAAAAATTATGGGTGCTTTAGTTGCCAAAGAAAATATTCTTGTGTGGACTGATAATGCATTGTATGCAATGAAATTTGTTGGAGCTCCATTTACATTTGGCTTTGAACAGGTTGGTACAAACTGTGGATTAATTGGTAAGAACGCAGCTATTGAAATTGATGGTGTTGCTTATTGGATGGGTAATAATGGTTTCTTTTCTTTTGATGGTACAGTTAATACACTACCATGTAGTGTTGAAGATTATGTTTATGATGATATTGATACTACAAAAGGACAACAAATTTGTGCAGGTATAAACAATCTATTTACAGAAGTTATTTGGTGGTACCCAACAGCTAATTCTACTTTTAATGATAGATATGTAGTTTACAATTATGGTCAAGATAATGCACGATTACCTATGGGTAATTGGTATACAGCAACTAATGTAAATTCTATTAGAACAACTTGGATTGATTCATTAGTATATCCTAAACCATATGCAACTGCATATAATAGTACAGCTACAGGAACGTTTCCTGTTATTCAAGGTGAAACAGGTTTAGGCCAAACAGTATTTTTTGAACATGAAATAGGAACAGATCAAGTTAATCCAGATGGTAGCACAACAGCTTTAACTTCTTTTGTAGAATCATTTAGTTTTTCATTACAAAAAGATCAAAGTGAAATATTTTTAGCTATGCGTAGGTTTTTACCAAACTTTAAAGTATTAACTGGTAATAACCAAGTAACTATATCCGTAAAAGATTTTCCTGCAGATCCAAGTGCAGCAACTACATTAAGTCCTTTTACAATTACATCTAGCACAACTAAAGTTGACACTAGAGCTAGAGGACGATATGCAAATATTAAAATAGAAAATACCGGGGCTGGCGAATCGTGGAGATTTGGTACGTTTCAAGTGGACCTACAACCAGATGGAAGGAGAGGATAATGGCAAAGATAGTAGTAAGATTACCTGAACCTAAAGAAGAATATAGTGAAGATAACCAGAGACAAATAAATAGAGCGTTGTCTATATTAATAGAACAATTAAACTCTACATACTTAACACAACAAAAAGAAGACCAAGAACGATTTACTTGGTTAGGATTAGGTTAATGGCAAATATATATAAAAACGAAAAAACAAGTTTAACAAATACAGATTTAACAACACTCTATACAGTGCCATCTAACTCAAGAGCCATTGTCAAATCTTTGTTAATAGCAGAAGATGCTGCAGGTTCGGCTGTAATTAAAGTTACTTTAGTTGATGCTAGTTCTAATATTTTTGTAATAGATAACCAGGTTAGTTTATCTGCTAATGAAAAAGAACAAGTGTTGACAGAACCATTAATTATGAAAGAGAGTGAAGCATTGAAAGTACAAGCAAGTAGTGGTGCAACAGATGTGATTGCATCTATATTAGAAATAAATAGGGAGGACAGATAATGCCATTTGTAGAGCAAGAAGAAGGTTACGAAGAAAAAACAATAGATGGTAAAACAGTTAAAGTATACAAACCAAGAGTAGAGGTGACTATAAAACACCTTAAAACAGGCAGAGAATACTTGTCTGATAAAGAAGCAGAAGATGATGTAAACAGCCCAGTTACGGATACTACACAAGAAGACATATCAAGAAATGTTAATGTAGTTGTAGGGCCATCAGTTTTTGGTAATAAAACTAACTTATAGGATCGTTGACGATTGAACAAAAACCAAGTAAATTAATAGATTATGGGACTTAAAAGAATATTTAAAAAAATTACTAAGCCAATAGCAAAGGTATTTGATAAGATTATACCTAATGAGATAAAACCCGCATTACCATATTTAGCGGCAGTAGCACCCTTTATATTACCTCCTGGATTTGGAAGTGGATTTGCATCTGGTTTACTTAAAACACAAGCTGCACAACAAATGGCGGCAAGAGCTTTGGTTTCGGGCGCAGCTAATTTAGGATCACAATTAGCTCAAGAAGGTAGTGAAGGTGATTTTTCTGGTATATCCACATTGTTAGCAGCAGGCACAGGCGCGTTATCAGCACCTGGTGCAGGAGATGCTTTATCAGGCATGACTACTCGAGGAGCTGAATTAGCTGGAGGTGCAACAGGTCAACAATTACAACAGTCTTTAGCAAACAGAAGTTTACTTACTAAAGCAAAAGATTTTGGTTTAACTTCTTTAGCAAAAGGAGCAGACTTTTTATCTGTAGATCCTTATTCAGGAGGAGTAGGAGATATTTTAAGACCAGGTGGAACTAAAGTGGGTTTAAATATGGCAACAGCACAAGCAGCATCTATTCCATTTACACAAGGTTCAACAGATCTTGCTATGGCTACAGCTAGAAAAGCTTTAAAAGATTATGAAGATGAATTAGCAGAATATGAAAGAGTGACTGGAGAAGCACAGACAGCCTCTGATGATGCTAGAAGAGCAGCAATTAGAGCTGCTATGATTGCAGGTAATCACTCTGAAGACGTAATTGCAGAGACATTTGCCTTATTAGGATTAAAAGATGGTGGTGTTGTAAAAATGAAAGATGGTGGTATAATGGATCTTGGCGGTAAAGAAATGGATCTACGAGGTGGTGGATTCGTGCCAATAGGTAAAAAAGAGAGAGCGGACGATGTCCCTGCAAGATTAAGCAAAAATGAATTTGTAATGACAGCCGATGCTGTAAGAGCAGCGGGTGGTGGAAATATTAATGAAGGTGCAAGAAGAATGTACGAGACAATGAATAAATTAGAGGCGAGAGCATAATGGCTGAAACAACTACGATAACACGACCAGCACCGGTACTAGAAGCATCACTAACTAATTTTTTAAAATCAATAGATCCTTTAGTAGGTCAAAAAATTAACGTAAGTGCATTTGCACCAACGATTGCAGCAGAATCACAATTACAACAAGATGCGAGAACTGCAGCAGCAGGATTAGAATCATTAGTAGGACCGCAAGCTTTTGAACAATTCATGTCACCTTATCAACAAGAGGTGATCGATACTACACTTGCAGAATTTGACAGACAACAATCAATTGCAGATACAGCAAGACGTGATGCAGCTATAAGAGCTGGAGCTTTTGGTGGTGGACGAGAGGGTGTACTTGCAGCAGAAGCAGCAAGAGGTGCAGCACAAAGCAGAGCAGGATTACAAGCACAATTATTAGCACAAGGATTTCAACAAGCACAAGCAGCGGCGGCACAAGACTTAGCTGCAAGACAAGGTCTTGGCACTTATCAAACACAATTAGGTCAAGCTGGTCAAGCACAACAACAAGCAATTGCAGATGCAGCAGCGGCAGCAGCAAGAGAAGCAGAATTCGAACCTTTCACTAGATTAGGTTTAGTTGGTCAACAACTTGCACAGGTACAACCTGGTGCATTCCCGACTCAAACAGTTGGTTATCAACCACCAGCACCACCAGTCAGTCCATTACAAACTGCATTAGGTGTTGGAACTGGTCTTGCTAGTATTGGTTCTAAACTAGGAATATTTGGCTAATGAGTAGAATTTTAAGAAGACCGATGTTTAGAGGTGGGCCGGTAGACAGCCGCGGCACGGGGATTACATCAGGACTAGGTTATGAAAATGGTGGTAGAGTTGGTTATGATAATGGTGGTCAAATATTACAAGCAGCTAGAAAAAAATCAGCAAGAATTAGAAATCCAAGAGATTTTGGTATTACAAATGTAAATCCATTCTTTTTCCCTAAAACAAATATAGGTACAGCAAGAAAATCAAAATTTATAGATACACCTTTGTATGAAGATTTTCCAGAAGTAAGTCAGTTTCCATTAACAGCGGATGCAGGAACTATAATGACTGATGCAACTGTTGTTGATACAGGTGGTATAGAAGATTTAAAAACCACAGCAGATGTAGAGGCAGGATTAGAAACAACGAATACTAATCCAGATGAGTTTAAATTAAAAAAAACAGAAACAGTTAAAGTTGAAGATGACGAACCAGAAGTAACTATGACTGATCTTGAAAAAGCTTTAGGATTAGACAGAGCTAGACAAGAGTATGCAGCAGATGCATTAGCTGCAGCATCACAAGCATTCTTTGAAGGTAAAGGTTTTGGTGCGATAGCAGATGCAGCAAAAGTTAAAAGTAAAGCACCAGATATTAAGAGACTTGCAGCAATAGAAGAATTTAAAGCAGACAGAGCAGAAAAACTTTATGATAAAAAATTAAGCGCACAAGCTAAATTAAAATTAGGAACTAGAGGAGCTTTAGAAAAAGACATAGACACTTTAGAGGATCTTGGAGAGGGCAGCGCATCCAGAAAAATAGGTTTAAAGAAAATAGGATTTGAACCAACTTTAGAAGAAGCAATTAAAAAACTTCAAGCTGATGACCCAGGATTACAAAGACCAAGTCCAAGTATAATTATAGGAATGATGAATTTATATTATCCTACAAGCTTTAAAGGTGTAATATCTGGAGACACTCAACCTAAAGAAGATGGAACTTATATTTTAAATGATGCCTCAGCTCTTATCATAGTAGAAGATGGAGTATCTCGTCTACAAAAACTTTAATAGGAAGGAGCCGCTATGGCAAAATCATATAATGAATTAATAGCTGCTCAAGGTGAAGTAGAAACAATCGCACCAGAAGAAAACAACGAAGTAAGCACAATTGCTTCTATCTTTGCAGGTATCGGATCTGGTTTGATTGATATACCAAAAGGTTTATTTTCATTAGGTGCAAGTATCTATGATCTAACAAATGATACTAACAAAGCAGCAGAAATAGAAAAATACTTTGATGATCTTACAGATTTAGATGAGATGGCAGAAGCTACAGCTGCAGGTAAAATTACAAGATTATTAACTAATGTTGGTTTACCTGGAGGTCTTGCATTTAAAGCAGGAACAAGTCTAGCAGGTAAAGCAGTACAAGCCAAAAAAGCTGGTAACTATTTTAAAGTAACAGGCGCAGATGGTAAAGCATTGCGTAATGTTGCAAACACAGCAGATCAACTAAACAGAAAAGGTAAGACTGCAAAATTTATTGCTGGTGCTACAGCGGGTGGTGTTGCTGAAGGTGTATTTGTTGGTGATGTAGAAGAAGCAGGTACGTTTGGTGATCTGTTAGGTGGACCCACAGAGTTAGAAAGAGATGATGAATACGATCCAGAAAAAGAATTAATTAACAGAGTTAAGTTTGGTACAGAGGGTGCATTATTTACAGGATTAATTGGTGGTGTAGGTTCTACATTAAAACAATTATCTAAAAGAGGTAAAGAGATGCGGTTCTCTAATTCTAAATTAGATAGATTTTATGATAAACTTGCTGCTAAATTTAGAGCAAGAGGTGGTAAGACACAAGAATTTTTTGATATAGAAAGAGGACAAGTTGGTGCAAGATCCGCTGACGTAAACTTTGCACAACAAGTTTCAAGAGAACTAGATAAAAACATAGATGCTATCTTTCCAGCATACAAAACAGTTACAAATAAATTACTTGCAAAAGACAGAAACAATTTATTAAGAGCTTTAAATGAAGCTATGTTATCAGGCACACCTAAAGTTAGTGAAAGAACAGGTAGAGTTGTGTTTGGTGAAATAGACACTGCAAAGAAAAAAATTGTTGATGAATTATTAGATAAAGCACAGGCTAAACCACAGGTAAGAACAGCTATCTATAATAATCTAGATTCTATTAGAACTGGTTGGGGTGACATGTTTAGTGCATTAGGTGGTAAGATTGCAAGAGATAAAACAGCATTTAAAGAATTTAAACAATTGTTTGGTAAAAAATTTCAAGACTATCTAGGCTCTACATACGATATATTTTCTAATAGATCCATAATGCCTTTTTTAAGTTATAGACCTACGGATGAGGCTGTGCAAAAAGCAATAAATTTATTTAGAGATGTTGCAAGACAAAATGGTAAACCAATCACAGAACAACAGGCAGAGTATTATGTAAACAGATTAGTTAAGACAGCTCAACTACCGAAAGGATTTAAGATGGACAAACCATCTAACGTTGTATTTCAGATACCAGATTTTTTTGTAGGTAAAACTGTTTTAGATGATGCGGTTACATCAAAAGGCTATGCTAACTTGGTAAACTTACCAGCTAATGCACAGAAAGTTATAAAAGAATTATTAGGAGAGCAAAAGAATCCTATGCAGACAATACTTGCAGGCACAAGTAGATTATCTTTAGTTACAAGGCGTAATGAATTTTTTGATGATTTAGTTAAACAATCTGATGCTGACAAAGCTGCAGGTAAACGTGGTATGTTTTATGATGATGAAGCAGAGGCATTTGCTGCTTTGGGTCCAAATATTAGAAAGATAAATGTAGATCCAAACAAAGCATTAGAGTCTGGTATCACAAATCCTATCAATGGTAAGTTTGCAATCGATGAGATAGCTGATGCATTAGAAGAAACAAACAACGCATATAAAACAAAAAGCACAGGTGCACAAATTTATGAAGGATTAGTATTATATCCAAAAGCAACATCACAGATTGCTAAAACAATCCTATCACCTGTAACACATGCAAGAAACTTTGTATCTGCAGGTGCGTTTGCAACAGCAAATGGTATCATACCATCACCGACTGCAATCAAAGATGCATATCAAGCATTACAGACAGGATTAAAAGGCACAAGAAAACAAAATAAATTTTATAGAAAACTTTTAAAATTAGGAGTTGTAAACTCTAATGTAAGATTAGGAGATCTACGAGGACTATTAGAGGATATTGATTTTGGTGCAACTGTTACGTCAGACAAAGCGTTAAGAGGATTATTAAAACCATTATCTAAATTAAAACAAGTATCACAAGATTTATACACAGCTGAGGATGACTTTTGGAAGATAGTATCCTGGGCAGGTGAGAAAGCTAGATTAGGTAAAGCGTATGCCGCAAAAGGTATTACAAGGACCGCGGATCAACTAGATGAAGAAGCAGCTAGTATTGTAAGAAACAATATACCTAACTATGATTATGTAGGTTCTTTTATCAAAGGACTACGAAGATTTCCTGTAGGTAACTTTGTATCATTTCCTGCAGAGATAATTAGAACAAGCACGAATATTGTAAGACGTGGTCTTGATGAAATATTTACCACTATGAAAAATGACAAAGGTGAAACAGTCAGACCTTTGTTTAAAATAGGTATGCAAAGATTATTAGGTATGGGTGTAACAACAGCAGCAGTGCCATACGCAACCGTTGAGATGGCAAAAGTTTTACACAACGTAACTCAAGATGAGTTAAATGCGATGAGAAGATATGTTGCTGACTGGTCAAAAAACTCAACACTTGTACCATTAAGAGATGCCGCAGGTAAATTAAAATATATAGATTTTTCACATGCAAACGCATACGACACCATATCTAGACCAGTTCAAACAGTAATAAATGCAGTACAGGCTGGTGAAAAAGATAAAGATGGTATTATGGATGATTTCATAAAAGGAGTAGTTGTAGCAACATCAGAATTAGGAGAACCATTTTTATCAGAGTCCATCTGGACAGAAGCAATATTAGATCTTGCAGCAAGAGGCGGTAGAACAAGAAGAGGCACAAGAGTGTTTAACGAAGATGATACAGACGGAACAAAAATATCAAAAAGTATAAAACATTTAGTTGAGGCACAAATGCCTTTTTCTGCAAAACAATTAGAGAGATTAGGACTTGCATTTAAAAATAAAGCGGAACCTGTGGGTGTTGTAACCAAAGGTAAGTTTGATGAATATGGTGAGACTTATGAATTAGGTAATGAGGCTTTAGGATTTATTGGTGCAAGAGCGATACCTGTAAAACCAGAAAGAAGTTTTAAATTTAAAATTGCTCAATATCAAAAAGGAGTTAGAAACTCTAGACAATTATTTACAACAGAGGTTTTAAAAGGTGGACCTGTATCACCAGAAGCCATTGTTGATGCATATATAAATGCAAATAGAGCTTTGTTTCAAAATACAAGAGATTTTTACAGAGACATGGAGGCAGCTAAAGTTTTAGATATGCCAGAAGATGAACTAGCCAAACAAGCAATTGATAGAGTTGGTAGAAAAACTTTTGGAACTGTTAATAATGCTATATTTAGACCTTTAAATATTTCAGACAAAGTAATTCAAGCATTTGCCGACAACGCTAGGAAGTTAGGATTAGAAAATCCTTTTATAGCTGCAGCGCCTGTTTTGGGAAACATAAAAACAAGATTATTTCAAATACCTTTGACCGAAGAAGGTATACCAGAAATAATAAATCCATTTGCAAACTTACCTGAACCTACATTAGGTGCGGTAGGTCAATTACCACCAGTTGTGACTGGTGCAAATCCTACGGTTATGAATGCAAATCAAAGACTAATACCAGGGAACTTTAACAGCTTGACACAAGCTGAGAAATACGAAATACTTTTTGGCGGTAATTAACATGGCAATAGAACCTAAAAACACACGAGAACACATTTTATCTTTGTATGGACACATATCAGGTGTCAAGAAAAATTTAAAACATGTACACGAAGATGTAGATAAATTGGGCGGTAAGATAGACAAGATCTATTGGGTTCTTTTGACTGTTGCGGGAACTGCAGTACTCTTCGTATTGGAAAGGATGTTTAGTTAATGGAACTTACACGGAACTTCACTTTATCAGAGCTGACTAAATCAGACACTGCTATTAGGAAGGGCATTAATAATAATCCTAACGCAGAACAAATAGAAAAATTAAAAACTTTGTGTGAAAAAATTCTTCAACCGGTGCGTGATCATTTTGGCAGAGTCAAGGTGACAAGCGGATTTCGTAGTCCAGAATTATGTCAAGCTATCGGTAGCTCCATAAATTCACAGCACGCCAAGGCCGAGGCCGCAGACTTCGAAGTAATAGGTGTAGATAATTGTGAACTTGCTGATTGGATACATAGAGAATTAGAATGGGATCAATTAATATTAGAATTCTATACTCCGGGTGAACCTAATTCTGGCTGGATACATTGCAGCATAACAGAAGGCACACCAAGAAAACAATTTTTACATGCGTTTAGAGAAGAAGGCCGTACAAAATACAAACCTATTATTGGTAAAGCAAAAGATATTTTTGTTTAATTACAAATACAACCAAAGAAATCACCACTATCATCATTCATAACGTGTCTGTTAATAAACTCGTGGTACGTGGTTAGTTTTAATCTTAATATATCACAGAGATCAAAACAATTTACTTTAGTATGTAAAGCAAGATCAGCTAACATAGCTTTAGTTACAGGAACTAAACTATACAAACCATCATTTAAAATTATTAAATCCATTAAAACAATACAGGTTCTAATACAAAGTCAAAAGATAATATTCTTTTTTTAAAATTTATTTTATTTGGTTCTGTGTAATGCCATAAGTATTGTGGCACTATCATTATATCTCCAGGTTTTACTTGCGGTGTATACAAAACACTTCTATCTTCTTGATTATTCCATGGTTGTATATAAGTAGTTTTAGGTGAGTCTGGTTTCAGATCTAAATATAAAATACCACAATAACCTGTTGAGCTATGGTTGTGGGGCACATGATAATCACCTTTATTATAAACTACGGACCAAACTCTTTGTAATAATATTTTAGAATTATATTTAGCTCGCATTAAACTAAACTCATCTTTAAATATTTCTCTAAACTCTGTATTGATACTGCATTTATCTCTATTGCTACCAAAATTAGCTTGAGGCATTTCTGGGTATCTGGCTAATGCTTTCTCTAGTTTTTTCTTTTTGTTTTTAAAATTAATGCATTGAATTTTAAAAAATTCTATTTTAAACACAGGTTCTATTTCATATTTTATATCCATTCTCTAAGATCCTCTCCCATTATCTCTGTAGCAATATTCATTTTTTTACGCAAAGCTTTTACTATTTTTTCATCTACAGTTTTTGGTGTTATAAAATCTACATAGGTTACTGATTTTTGTTGACCTATTCTGTGTGCTCTATCTTCTGATTGTAATCTTTTTTCTAAATCATAACCATTAGAATAATAAATTACATTATTAGCAGCAGTCAATGTAATACCATACCCACCAGTCTGTGGATTACCAATAAAAAATCTTGCATCTGATTTTGGGTCCTGAAAATTCTCTATGTTTTTCTGTCTTACATCTGCAGGTATTGCACCATAATATTGCACAATAGAATCTTCTCCAAATTTTTTAGAGATAGCTTTTACTATTTGTTTAATATCATATACATAATTAGCCCAGATAATTACTTTACCCTCTACTTCTTCAAGCACATCAAGCAATTCAACCATTCTATTGTTTTTTATTTCTGTAATTGTATCGTCATCATTTTTTAAATGACCACAAGTTATTTGATGTAGTCGCATAAGTTGTGTTAATACGTGAGGCGCGGTAGCCATCTTGCCTTTTAGTTGAGCGAGGGCCGCGGATTTCATAGTAGAATATATTTGTCTTTGTTCATCAGATAGTTCTACTTCTCTTTGTATGTAAACTTTTTCGGGCAAGTCTAAACAATCTTCTTTTAATACTCTGTAAGAAAACTTTTTAAGAGAGTCCGATAATTCATCTAGTCTTTTGTAACCACCTACAATCTGTACTCTACGACCACCAAAATTTCTGTCTATCATAGTGGCATATCTATTTCTAAATGTGTAATAAGAATTAAAACCAAGTAACTCTTCGTGTAAAAAATTACATTGTGTATACAAATCCAGTGGTGATTTAGTTACAGGAGAACCTGTAAGTATTCTTCTATATTTTGCTAACTTACCCAAAGTTAAAATAGCTTTTGTTCTTTTAGCTGTAGGTGTCTTAATAGTTGTAGATTCATCTATAGCCATAATTGTGTTGTGGCAATTAAGAAACTTTGTGGCAAATTCTAGACCTTTTTTTGTCGAGAATGCTTCTACATTCATTATAAGGATGTGAAGGTCATAATCTATTTTAAACAATTGTTGGTACTCTTTATCCTTTGCTTTGGATGTAGTCGCAGTCCATATTACTGTTTTGTGATCTATATGACTAGGTAAATGATTTGGTATTTCACCAGAAAACCAGTTTCTATAAACACCCTTTGGTGCTATAATTAGCGCCGCATTTATTTTACCTTTATCATAAAGCATAGCAATATTATCAACCAACACTTTAGATTTACCTGTACCCATCTCCATAAAATAACCATACTCTTCTTTATCCCACGATTTTTCTAACGCAGTAATTTGATGCTCATATGGCTTCGTTTTAAATTTATAATTCATTTTCTACTTTCTATGTTGACAATTATATATAACCTATGTTAAACCTTGTCAAGAATTAAGAAATGAAAAATAAAATATTTGAATTGTATAAACCAAATTCTTTAACAGAGTTTTTAGAATTTAATAAAAACAACCCTGAAGAGAGATTTGTTTATGTGGTTCAACAACCAGCTCCTAATATAAATATATTAAGTGCATCTGATTTTGGTTATCTTGTAATATGTTTGCCTAATAGAGATCAGGCAATATTATCTACTGCACCTTATGTGCAGAAGATGAAAAAAAATTTACAGGATTTTAGAAAACAAGATTACTTGCTTGCTGTTGGAGATCCTGTTATTATAGGTATATCAACTGCAGCTGTAAGTGAAGTAACATCAGGTCAGTTTAATATTTTAAAGTGGGACAAACGAGAATATAGATACTATCCACTTGAAGTAGATATGTATCAGAAAGGATAAATGAGTATAAAACAAAAAATAAAAATAAAAACTTTTACAGGTAGTGGGTCTTTTGACATTAGAGATGAAATGATAAATGATTCAAAAGATTTTTTAGATACGGTTGAAGTTACGACTATTGCACAAGAATGTGTAAATTTAAAAAAAGTAGAGGATGATATTGCTGAAATCGAAGAGCAATTAAAAAAGAAAAAAGATGAGCGTGATCACATAAGCTCAAAAGTAATTCCAGAATTATTAGCAGAACAAGGATTATCAGAAATCAAATTAGCTGATGGTTCTAAAGTTTCTGTCAAACAAGAATTTAGGGCAACTCTTCCAAAAGATGAAGTAAAAAGAGATGCTGCCTATCAATGGCTTCGGGATCAAGGGTTAGGGGATATTATTAAAAACAATGTCTCTGTAACATTTGGTAAAGGAGAAGATAACAAGGCTCAGTCTTTGATTGACCTTGCGGTTGCGAATGGTTACGAGCCAAGTCAAAAATCTGATGTGGCCTGGAATACATTAACAGCCCTGTATGAGGAGCGTGTCAAGGCCGGCCTTGACATGCCTTCTGATGTTTTTAGTCTATGGATTAAAGACAAAACTAAAATAAGTCGGAAATAACAACAAAGGATAAAGAAAAATGAGTAAAGAAGTAATGAAAAAAGGATCGGGATCAGTAGCCTTGTTCGCAGAGGACGTGGCATCAGGTTTTGATAACATGACGCAAGATGATCTTGCGTTGCCATATGTCAGGATCTTGGGTCAGTTATCGGCACAGGTGAACGAAGGGGATGGTAAATACATCGAAGGTGCTAAACCTGGGATGATTTATAATAATGTTACCCATGAAATTTTTGATGGGAAAAAGGGTATTAAAGTGGTGCCTTGTTATTATAAAAAGGACTATCCAGAAAAAAGCGACAAAGGAGATGGGAACCCATTAACAGTGGCAACTCACCTACCTAATAGTCCAATCATTAAGACAGGTAAAAGAGAGGGTGCCAAGATTAGATTACCAAATGGTAATTATCTTGAAGAAACTGCTTACTACTATGTTTTAATGGAAACAAAAGCAGGTGGTATGACACCAGCGTTGATTACTATGAAATCATCGCAACTTTCTGTCAGCAAGAATTGGAATTCTATGATGAAGACCATTCAAATTGAGGATGGAAAAGGTGGCTTTGTTACACCACCAATGCATGCAGTTGTGTATAATTTGTCATCAGCAATACAAAAGAACGACAAAGGTTCTTGGTATGGTTGGTCAGTTACACAAGACCGAATTATGGGACAAGAAGATAAATCTTTGTACAAAAGTGCAAAAGAATTTTCATCTAGTGTCTCAGATGGAAACGTGCAAGCAAAAGCTGATGTGGAAGAGAAATCGGATAGTACACCATACTAACCAAAACTGGGGGGATTGGAGGATCCCCCCTTTACAAAGAAAAAAGAAATGATAATAGATAAATTTAAATCAATATTTTTAGGACTAGAAATAGCATATGGACAATACCAACCAGGTGAACGTGGCGACAACGGCAAACAAAAAGGCAAAGCTTTTATTGTTCGTGGACAAGTCACAGATGAACTCTGGTCAAACCATCTTGAAGGAAAAGGTCCAGCACTCGGAATCATCCCTATCACAGAAGATAATAGTTGTAGGTGGGGCTGCATTGATATTGACGAATATAACTTTGATCATACTAGCCTCATTAAAAGTATTCGGAATCTTAAACTTCCATTAATAGTTTGTCGTAGTAAGTCCGGCGGCGCACACGTATTTTTATTTACTAAAGAAAACATTCCTGCATCTTTGATGCAATCAAAATTAAAACAAATGGCCATCATACTTGGGTATGAGGGTTCAGAAATATTTCCAAAACAAACCGAGATACTAGTGGAACGTGGGGACACTGGTAACTTTTTAAATCTACCCTACTACAATGAAATGAAAGGACTACGTTATGCTATTAACGATACTGGCGCCGGTTGTACACTTCAGGAATTTTATGAGCTCTATGATGTTTGGGCTCAAACTAAAGAACAAGTCGAAGCGATCAAAACGGAAGAAAAAAAAATAGAAGAAGCATTTCCAATGGGACCACCTTGTCTTAATAAATTAGCAGTGACTGGTTTTGGACAAGGTTCTAGAAACAATGCATTGTTTAATATTGCTGTGTATTACAAACAAGCTAAACCAGATACTTGGGAAGATGAAATTGTTGGAGCAAATTTAAAATATATGGACCCACCATTAAGTAATAGTGAGGTGCAGCAATTAATTAAATCAGTAAATAGAAAAGGTTATGATAAATACAGATGTAAAGATGCACCAATCAATGCAGTGTGTCAATCAGGTTTATGTAGAACAAAAAGATTTGGTGTAGGATTTGGTGAAGAAGAAATGCCAGTGTTAGGTAGTCTTACAAAGTATGCATCTAAACCACCAGAGTGGTTTTTAAATGTAGATAAAAAAAGAATACAATTAAAATCAGAACAACTTTATAGTCCACAACTATTTGCACTAGCATGTTTAGATCAAGCTAATTTAGTTGTGCCTGTACCAAAACCACAAGATTGGAAACAACATTTTCTTAAACCTATGATGATGGCTCTCCAGGAGGTTGAGCCACTAGAGTCTTTAGATCCTGTTAATGAACTCACAGGATTATTACAAGACTGGACAACCAATAGACAATCAGCAAGAACCTGGGACGACATACTAAACAAACTACCATACACAGATGAAAAAAGAGAATTTACATATTTTAGAATGGAAGACTTTTATAATTTTTGTAAAAGAAATCATTGGGAAAAAGATAAAAATCAAACCGGTAATTTAATAAAACAACTAGAAGTATTTGAAGGTGAAGAACGAGTCCGTATTAAAAAACAACAACCAAGATTAATTAAAATACAAACAATGAAACAAACAGAGGCATCTACTTCTAAGATACCATACCAAGAGGAGAACTTTTAATGAACATAAACTCAATACTTTTAAGTCATGCAGAGTGGTTAGAAAAAGAAGGATTACTAAAAGAAGCAGAGGAATGTAGGAAACAAGCATATGAAAACGATAATTTTAGGTCCACCAGGAACCGGAAAAACAACGACGTTGTTAAACTTGGTAGACCAATTCATACAAGACGGAATAAGACCTAAACAAATAGGTTACTTCTCGTTTACTAAAAAGGCAGCCACTGAAGCTGCTACGAGGGCCGCGGATAAGTTTGGCCTGGACATAGAAAATGATCTTGCATTTTTTAGAACTTTGCATTCGTATGCATTTAATCAACTAGGTATGACAAAAGAAAAAATGATGGGGCCTGAAGATTACAAAGAGTTTGGTGAGAAATGTGGTATACCAATTAAGACAGCAAAGTTTTCTGATAGTGATGGCACATTTAATTCTGATAATGAATATCTTACAATAATAAATACAGCAGCTGTAAAAAGAATGGATCTGTTAGAATACTATGACTCAAGACAAAATATTTTAGACATAGAAAGAAACACATTATTTTTATTAGCTGAAGAACTTAAAAGATTTAAACAAGAAAAAGGTTTAAAAGATTTTAATGATTTATTAGAAGACTTCTTAACCAAAGAAAACCATAATAAATTCAGAGTCTTATTTATAGATGAGGCTCAAGATTTATCTTTGCTGCAGTGGGAAATGGTAAGAAAGATTTGGAGTCATGCAGAGAAAACTTACATAGCTGGTGATGATGACCAAGCCATATTTAAATGGGCCGGTGCAGACGTAGATCATTTTATTGCACTTAAAGAAGAAGTGGATGACATAAAAACTTTAGATCAATCTTATCGTATACCTGGAGGACCCATACATGAATTATCACAAAAAATTATAGGTCAAGTTCAAAACAGATTTAATAAAGAATATAAACCAAGAACAGAACAAGGAATCTTGCATAGGTATTCTGACATTACGCAGGTAGATATGTCAGAAGGTAATTGGTTAGTATTATCTTCTGCAAACCATTTTTTAGATTCAGTCAAAGAAGTATGTGAACTTAGAGGCTGGTATTATTCTTTCAAAGGACGCAACTCAATATCTTTAAAATTATTACTAGCATTAAACAACTGGGAGGCTTGGCGTAATGGTGATCTGTTAAATCACTTAGAGATAAAAAATATTTATGAATACCTTGGATCAAATGTATTAGAAGGATTTAGAAAAGGTAAAACACTACATTCTGAAGATAAATATACTTTAAAAGAATGTAAAAAAGATCATGGACTTTTAGTAGATAGTGTTTGGTATGAAGCATTTGAAGGATTAGATCCTATCACTGAAAACTATATTCGTAACATGAGGGCGAATGGTGAAACACTAAATAAAAATCCTCGTATACTAATGTCAACAATACACGGAGCGAAAGGAGGAGAAGCCGACAAAGTTTTATTGATGCAAGATATTACAAACGCAGCACTTGAAACATTTAGTTATGATCCAGATGAATTACACAGATTATTTTATACTGGAGCGACGAGAGCGAAACGCGAATTGCATGTCTTGGATCCAAGAGATTTTGATAAGGCTTATTTGTTATGAGTGAATACACCAGAATATGGAAAGGTATAAAACATTTAATTAAAGGATCTAAGAAGGATAGATTTGTTTGCAATAAATGTAGTCAAGAATTTAATCAACAACATTTTCAAATAGCAAGTGCTTTTGTAGATAAGAAAACACAAGTTATTTATAAAAGATTAAAAAAATATTGCAAAGATTGTGAGAATCCTATGCGAGCTATAAGACACGCAATAGAAAAAGATCCAAAGACACCACCAAAACCAAATCATTGTGAACATTGTTTTAAAAAATGTAAACCAGTATTACATCACAACCATAAAACTGGAAAGTTTGTCAGGTGGGCGTGTGTAAATTGTAATAGTAGATTTACTAAAGATACATTTGAAGAATATTTAGAAGAAGGAAGGAGGTGGTACGATGTCAAAATCCACTAAAAATGTTTGGGACAAACAACACGGCGGAAATCACTACCAAAAATATGTGATACAGCCAAGTAAATTTGTGGTTGAGAATAAGTTGCTATACCCAGAAGGGTGTGCTATTAAATACATAATACGTCATCAGGATAAAAATGGAAAAGAAGATTTGTTAAAAGCCATTCATTTTATCGAAATGATTATTGAAAGGGATTATAAGTGAGAAGCACGCAAATACCTCTGTTCACACCAGAGACGGAATGGGTTATGCCCGAAGAATTAAAAGATCTTCGAGGTGCCAAAGAAATAGCAATAGATTTAGAAACCAACGATCCTAATCTGAAAGAGCTAGGCTCTGGTAATGTGACCGGAAAAGGGCACATTGCTGGCATTGCGGTGGCCGTAGAGGGCTGGTCAGGGTATTTCCCTATACAACACGAGTCAAACGGCAATATGGACAAAAAACTGGTGTTTTCATGGTTGCAAGATATGTTTAACCAAGAGGATACTACCTTCATATTTCACAATGCAATGTATGATATCTGTTGGTTGAGATCATCAGGTCTTACTATCAAGGGTAAAATAGTTGACACTATGATAGCAGCGTCTTTAATTGATGAGAATAGATTGTCTTATCAATTAAATACATTATCAAAATATTATATTGGTATTGGTAAAGATGAAAATATTTTAAATGCTGCAGCTAAAGAATATGGCATCGATGCTAAAAAAGATTTGTGGAGATTGCCTGCTATGTTTGTTGGACAATATGCAGAACGTGATGCAGAGGCTACACTTAAACTTTGGAAAAGATTAGAGACAGAATTATATCAACAAGAGCTTTGGGATATATTTAACCTGGAGACAAGATTGTTTCCGTGTTTAGTTGATATGAGATTCAAAGGTGTAAGAGTTGATTTAGAAAAAGCAGACAATATTAAAAACTCTTTGATGCACAAAGAGAAAAAAATACTACATAAAATTAAATCATTAACTGGTGTTGATGTAGAAATAATGGCAGCACGTAGTATTGCAAAAGCATTTGATAAATTAAAACTTCCGTATGACAGGACAGAGAAAAGTAAAGAACCTAGTTTTACAAAAA
>VTLG01006212.1_pt1 | contig 19856 bp, 15 predicted proteins | sample 4694571 | NCBI WGS metagenome assembly VTLG01 (sample SAMN12604809, study PRJNA352737) | marine metagenome | biome: ENVO:00000447; feature: ENVO:00000209|ENVO:00000569|ENVO:01000036; material: ENVO:00002151; isolation source: viral sequences binned using virsorter ... | reverse complement strand
GGGACATCTGTAGGAGAGTCTTCACTGCCGTCTAAGAAATAAGCTACTCTATGGTGGGTCTTGCTAAACTTTTTATTTAAAGAGGCAGCAAGTATCCCTGTTAATTCATCTCTATTTGTATCTTCTTTTTTCTTTGCCATTAATCGAATAGTTCATCAAGTTTATTATCTATGGTTTTTTTAGCTTTAGAAGGTGCTTCTACTTTTTCAGTTTCTTTACCTCCATCTTTATCAGCTGGTTTTAACCATCCTTGTAGTTCATCTTTCATTTCATCAAATGTATATTTCTTAAATAAAGAAACCAAATCTTTTTGATCATCTAAAAGTGATTCTACTATTTTAGCATTGTCTGATAAAGGTGTTTGGTTTGGTTTAACTCTTACAGTTGTTGTATTAAACATTTTACCAGTTTCTTTAGCTGGAATTACTTCTACATTAACATCACGACCTTTTGAAATATCTGTAATATCACCATAATCTTCATCTGACATAACTCCTAATAATTCTTGATAAACCATTTTACCAAATTCATAAAATCTAACTCCTTTATCTTCTTCTCCACGTACTACTACAGGGGCAAAAATTCTAAGTTTAGGGAATAACTTTTTAGCTAATTCAACATTATCTTTTTCACCTGTTTTTCTTAACTGAGAAGCAAATTCCATAATTGGGTCTGATTCTTCAAAATTTGTTAACGCAATCATACGAGGTTTTCCAATACCAAAATAAAAATATAATTCACTAAAAGGAAAACTTTTATTATATTTATAAGGTACTATTCTAATTTGAGATTTCTCTCCTACTGGTGGTCTCCAAAAATTTGCTTTAAAATCCCCTTTTTTACCACCTCCGGGATTATTTAATCGCTCTAAACGATTTTTAATTTGATCTAAATCCATATTGATTTCATTTAAATATTTATATAATAATTTTATACTTTAAATAAGTATAAGAAACATTCTTTAATAAGCCAAGTTTTTTTAAGAAAGATTAATAATTTCTTTAATCTTAGTGTTTATTTTTTTATAACCATCTGCTTGTACCAATAAGATACAATTTTTATAATCATTCCAATTTACGGAATATGATTTATCTAAAACCCCATTATTTAAACTCTTTATAAGCTCATTTAAAGCATTTATAGTATAAAGAGTATTTGTTTGCTTTTTACGATGAACTAAAATTGTATTACCAATTGCAAATTCACCTTTTGCATTACCTAAATCAACATTATACGTAAGCATAATCTTTTCCCCATCCAAACTTTCTAATACAAAAATCTTATCAAAGAGAACTTTATAAGAAGATTGTATCTTTTTAGATATTTCTTTTACTTCGTTAAATTCAACGAACGTACAATATAAACGATTGTTCATGAATCATTAGGTTGTTCCACACATAAATATTAAATTTTATGTAAAGCCCCATAATGATTACCCTTTTTTATACTTATAGGATAATTATCACTAACTATATTTTTTAGTTTCTTAAAAAGCTCATTATATTCACTATCACAAAAATCAAAAACAAATGCATCGTAATTATATAAAACTACTTTAGTTTTATAATTTTTTAATAATCTGTGTATAAGATTTAATGTGTATATGTTTTGATCTGTTTCTTTAGATTGAATTAAATAGTTAAATAGTTTTGCTTTTGTCATTTCTTTATGGTTTTCTTTTTTAATCTTCTTCCAACAATAGTTCATTGTATAACCACGTTCCTGAAATTCATTCCATTTATTATTCGTATAATCTTGTATACCTTTAAAGAAAGAATGGTGTAAATATTTTCTATGAACACCTCCATATATTTGCTTAAAAGTCAAAATTTTACTTTCTTTATATTGTTCAGGTGTTGGGTTGTCAGTATTAAAATATAATTTAGCTAACTCATGATATGGGTAGCCTTTAAATTCATATCCTACCATTTTGGCTATTAAATAAGGGTGAAAACTATCATAATCCATTTCTATAAAATAATCATTTTTAGGTACGAAACAATCACGTTCTCCATTATCGTGTTTTAATCCTACAAAATTTATTCCATTAAAATTATTTACAGGTCTTCCGGTAGTAGTATATGGGTTATACCATCCGTATATACTATTATCTTTTATACTATGTTTTTTACACTTTGGTTTAAGATAATCATCAAACTTATCATTGATTTCTAATGAATTTTTTTCTAAAAAATATAAATTAGGTATAATTATTTCGTCATAATGTAACCCTTCTTTAACGGAAACCCATGGCATAAGTGCACTTTTCCTTTTTTGGCAACGCTCGTAGTGTTTACCAATAGGTATCATTTTATTTACCTTTGTTTGTGGGAATTTACGATAAAAATATGTGTGAGCTTGTGTATCGAATTCATTAGGAAATGGTTCATTTTTTGTACAATAATATCGATATTGTATATCCGTATAAGATTTTAAAGGGTTCGCATGTAAAGCGGCTTTTTTATCTAAAACATAAATTTTTTCTAATGTTTTTATGTAATCGAATACTTCATCTTTTGATAAATTTATGCATTCTGGGTGGTTAATAGGTAAAATATAACCTTTATCTTCATCTAAATTAGAAATGTAGATAGCAATAATTTCTGCAAGAGCGGGGTGTGTGTTATCATTACCATAGATATAATCTATATAGCATGATTTTGCTATTTTAGCTCGTAATATTTTAAATTGGTGTTGGGTTTCTATAAGATAAAACATGTCGTAAATATACGAAATATTTTTTTAAAATCCTAATATTTTATAATATTTCATCTTCAATATGACCTAAGGGTACAAAGCCATTGTCACCTGGAAGATTTTCTACACTAATTCGATCTTCTATAGAAGAAAAATTTTGTGGTAATCCCATAGTTTCTCTATGAGTATTATATTCTAATGGTGATGAAAATGATATTACTTGACCTGTACGACTATCTTCATAATAAACTGTGCCATCACCATCTCTATATTTGTAATAGGTTCCTGGTTGTTTTGTTTTTACTAATGTAAAATCTTCAGGGAATCCTTTTTCTTTTCTATGTAAAAAGTAAATTTGAGGTGATGAAAAAGTTGTATCTTGTCCATATGCATCTCTATAATAAACTGTAGCGCTGTCTGCCCATTTCCAATATCCCATTTGAGATATGTCAATATCTCCTGGATCTATTAATTCTGGGCTTGTAGGTGAATAATATAATCTTTCATGAGGATTTTCTGTATGTACAGCTCCTTCCATAGGACCTTTTTCAGGATGGATATGATAAAAACCTGTATATTCTCTACCATCTGCATAATATAAATCACCCCCATCTGTATATAAATCTGTTTGGTTAGGCATTTCATATTCGTTTAGTATAGGAAATAAATTAATTAATTGATATACTTTTGTACTTCTTGCTAATTGTTGTAGTGTACTACTATTTGCATTTCTAACATTGCCCTTTAAAGCCCATGATATTTCTAAAAATTGATATAAATTGTTATCAAATTTTCTTTTTGAAGTAGCATTATCAAAAGTTTCTTTATCTATTTCAAATATCTGATCAAAATCATTTGTTCTTACACAAATATATCTGATAAAGTATCCTTTAATATAATCATTATCTGTAGGGGATTCTTTTGAGGGGAATATTGTTTGCGTTTTTCTTAATCTATTAAATATTTCTTCCTTTAAGAGATTATATTTTTTTACATTTTTAGTTTTACCGAAAGGTACAGAATCAGGTATTATTTTTCTTAATTCAGGTCCTGGTACTGCTGGGTTATTACCAGCAAAATATCGTCTATCATTTGTAGCTAAATATTCTCCTATATAAGGTTGATCTGTTGAAGCTACTTTAAATTGACCTTTTTGTGCTGTAAGTACTTGTATTGATTGTTTTGGAAAATACATAATATTATTTAATCTTCATAAAATTGTTGTTCTTCTTGTACCCAAAAAACATATTCTTCATCTAATGCTTTTTTAATTTTACCCTCATAATCACCACCTACTGTACCACTATGAATATCTCCACTATTTCCTGTTCTTTGTCTTATTTGTTTTAACACATAATGTATATAATCTTCATATGCTTCTGGTGCTAAATTAGCCCAAGCACTTCCATTATTATCTGGATTATTAGTACCATTTTTAGAAAAACCTGCTATTATTCCTGCTTCATTTCCTTCGTGTCCTTCAAATCTATATAATTCATCTGCATTTATTCTATAATTTGGATCAAAATTTGGTGTAGGTTCTTTTTTAAATACTTTAATAGCATTATGACTAAATTTATATACTAATTCAAATGGAGGATCAGGTTTTTTACTAAATATATATAAAGTTTGATTACCTTCACTATCTGTAAATTTACCTATAATACCCGACATATTTAATTCTTCTCCAGTGTCATTATTTTTCGCATTTACAAAATTTACTCCATTCGGAAGTTGTTCTGTGCTATATTCTAAGTTAAATCCTTCAAATTGGAATGTTACTGGATCTTCAGTATATATTACATTTAAATTAGGCTCATTGTCTGTTTGTGTTTTTACTATTCCTGCTATTAATGTTTCATCTGTATTTGTTATTAAGAGTTCTTCGCCTCCTTGTCCTGTTTTTTTAATTGAAGCATATCTTAGTTTTGGAGGAGGGGTTAATTGTATAGCATTTTCTCCTGCTGCAGGTTCGGGGTTAGAGAATTTATGTTGATTAGTAGCTTTACTAGGTAAAACTTCAATTTTTATTTGAGCAGGCTCTTCAGGAACACATTTTTGTTCTTCTTCACTATAATAATATCCTTCGGGACATTCATCTTGCTTATTTATTACTTTTTCAACTACTTCTTTTATTTTTTTTACAGCGTTAGTTACTACTTTACTTACATTTGTAGATTTTATTTCAGTATCTTGTGTAGGTGCTATGTCTGAGGGTAGTATTACTATTTGGCCCCCTATTTCTGTGGTCCAATCCCCATTAGTATTTATTTGTTGTTGTTCTGAGGTACATACAAAAGCTACATTAGCATTTTTATACATTTTAGGAAGTCTTGTTTCATCTACTCTAAATACATTACCTATCACTATACCTGATATTCCATCCATTTTTGAAGTAAATTTTAAAGGTATTATAGAAGATACAGGAGGAGGATCTACTAGTTTTTTTCTATAGCCTTTATAAAATTTTCTACCATTTTCATCTTCACCATTTTGATTATATAAAGCTTGTTCTTTTAATGATAATGTGTATAATTTTTCTAATTTTCCTACTGCTTGTCCTATTTCTTCTGCTTTTGTACTTTCTCCAGTATCCTCATCTACTTTACTAAAAAAACCAGCTATAATTAATGCTCTATGGTATAATAATTCATAAGCAGTTGTATGTATTTCTGTTACAAGTTGGTCATATATGGTTGCTCTTCCTTCTCTTTCTTCCTTTGAGGGAGGATCTTCTTCTTTAAGACTAGCTGGATCTTCTTCTTTTGTATTAAATCTACTTTTTATCATTTTACCTAAAGCGGCAAATGAAGCATTATCTAAATCATTAATGTTATCAGGATTTTGCACTGCTGTAGCTATAGTAGTAGATAAACTAGAAGGTATTGTTGAGTTATAGGCAAAATCTCTAGTTGTTGTATCATTACTTTGAATTTTTAATACATGTAATTTTTCTTTTGTTAATTCTTCATCTTTTTGAAAATTTAAATCTACTATTCTACATACATGAGGTCTATCTTTATCTACATGAAATTTAAAGTTGTGAAAATTTCCAGTAAGTCTATTTACATCATCCCATAAATCCTGAAGAAATGTATGTAAATTAAAGTCTGCATTAGGTTCTCCTGTTTCCCCATCATATCTTGCTCTTTTAAATTTTCTTATTAAATTAGATAGACTAAAATATATATTACCTATAGATCTAAAATATTTATCTTTTGAAGCTTCTATTTCATTAGATGAAATTTGATTGCCTTTCATTGTTTCTTTCACTACACTTTCAGCAGCTCCTTTTATTTTATTTCCTGCGTTTTTAAACCCAAACCCACTTGTTGCTCCTCCAAGTAACCATGTTGCAGCTCCAAACGTTAAAGTGTATGTTTTTCTAAAAGAACTATGACCTTTTTTATATCTATCAAGAACTTGCGTAGGCATTAATGCTACATTAGGATCTACACACATATCCAATAAATGACCTATTTTCATTGAACCTTGTGTTAAATTACCTGACATATCTTGATGTTTTAGAAAGAAACCAAAATTTTGTCCACCATACTTCATATCTACAGTATCTGTATATGTTACTGCTCCCGATTCATTATTTTTTCTAGGGACTGTAAAATCTGGTATTTTACAATATAATAAAGGTTCTAATTTTTCATCATCATCGCCTTCATTTATTAATTGAAAAGTAGTTAATTCTATTAAAGGTCTACCTAAAGCATCATGTTCTACACAATATTTATTCATAAAATAACATAGGGCATCCCACCTTATATAAGGTTGATCAAATGCTTGTTGGTTTTCATCACCAATATCTTGAACTAATATTAATTTTCTTAATTCCTCAGTCTTACTAGAACCTTCAGGTACATTTATTAAATTACCATCTGCATCTTCATCATTTAATCCAAAAATGTCAAAAAATTCAACGCCCTCATTTAGGTCTCCTTTTGCTTGTGCATTAAAAATACCCATACATTTTTCTAAAAAAGGATTTGTGTTTTCTGCATATTCTATATATGTTCGTAGCTCATTAACTTCTTTATTATTAAAAGCCAAACCAAAGGGGGTTGACATATATAGAAGTTTTATAAATTTTCCTGTATCAGTTCTTTCTTCACCTCCTGATTTAAAATTGTGTTTATAAGCAACACAATACATTATAAAACATTCTAATCCTAATTCAAACGTATCTACTGTTTTATAACTATTATCTTTTTGACCTATTGTTGTTTTATTACCTTTTATAGACTCTATTAGTTCTCCCATACCTATTAGTTCAGTTTCACAATTGTACCCCCCATCAGGTCTTGCCGAGTATGTGAAATTTTTTATCATACCTACTATACCATCGTAATTACCACTAGTATCTATTTTTTGCTGAATTATTTCTTGTTGAAGAGCAGCCATAGGATATTCATGAACCCAAAAATTTCCATTAAAGGGAAAATCGTTTTCTCTTTTACCATCATTACCTATATAAGAAGTCCATCCCCATTCTAATAAAACGGGTACTCCAGGTCTCATATAAAGTAATTCTAAACATTCAAGTTGACGTTGATTATGACAAACAAATTCAACTTTAGCTTCTCTAATAGAACCATAAGCTGTTTTTGTTTTTATATTAGCTTTTGTAATACCAGGCATAGGAACATTTCCAAAACCTTCTCCTGGATTTGATCTTATTGTAGGATCACCATAAGCAGTACCAAATCTATTTCTTGAAGCACCTGCAAAACCTGATCTTTTTCCAAGTCTCCATTTATATTTTTCTTTTCTTACTCTTGTTGTCTCTATATGTCCTGCTTCTTCTCCTTTAGGTTCTGTTATTTTATGTGTTGATTCGTCTTTATGTTCTAATGTTTCTCTATCTACAGTAAGAGTACCTCCTTGAAGTATATATCTACGAGCTAAACCACTACCTTTTATATGTTTAGCTTTAAAATAAGGACCCTCTGTTGCTAACATTTTTGCTGCTTCTTCAGTTATATCAGCACCTGAAGACATTCTTATATTACAATAACGTTGTACAGTATTGGTAAAAAAGGCATTTGATGGTACTTCTAAAGAACTAGGCCCTCCTACGTCTGATATATCTACTATTTGTTTTGCCGTTCTTTTTTCTCCGTTATTTCCTATGGAAAGAATTTTTTCACGAAGACTTAATTGTTTTCTAACAAACCCCCTAAAACTTTCTTTAAAAATAGACATTGTTTATATTAATTTTGGAAAATTTAATTCTTCATATTGTCTTACTATAGCATCTTTATCTATAGGTATTCTAATTCTAGTTCCTGGTTTTATAAAATAACTATCCCCTGCAAGTACTTCTGGGTTAGCTCTTGTAATAATCCACCATAAACTAGTATCACCGTAATAACTTTGAGCTAATAAATCAAGTCTATCTCCAATTGTTGTTATTAAATATTCATCACCTATACTTAAAGGAATTTCAGGATAATGTATATCTCTATAGTATGATTTACTGTTAGCAAATTTATTTTTAATAGCTATGTGCCTTAATTTATTTTTTGCCATATTAATTTAATTCTTTTTTCATTCTTTCTATTGTTTTTTTAGGAAGAGCACGAGTATAATTATCATATGTATTATATCCTTCAGTTCCTTTCTTTCCACCATAATTTCCATGAACTCCTGCTGAGTCGAAATCTCCCCAACGTTGATATTTTTTAAGACTTCCTCCATGAAGGTTAGATGGTAATATAAATGGAGATTTAGTAACTGATTTTTGTGGTATAAAGTTGTGAATAGGTCTAAAAGAACAATTAACATCCATTACATGAGGTAACTGCATTATACCATCATTGTCAGGTCCTTTTTCAGGTTCACTAATAGTTATTTCCCAAGGGTATTCTTTATTCCATTTTATATCAACTGATTCAAAAAAACCAGGTGTTCTCATAACTAAACTACCTATAGTTAATTTACAAAAAGAACCTCTCATTCTTGTTCCTGAATAATCTGGAGCTGTTTGTGTTAATAAGTAATTTAACTTTCTATATAAGGGCATCATTTCATGACGTGATTGGGCCGCTATTTTAAAACCAAAATTTATAGATCTATTAAATCCTCCATATGTATAAAATTCTTCAGCTCTACCATTATACTGAAAATTATTCCATTTTCCATTATATTTATCACTAAAAGTACTCAGATAAGCTCTAAATACCATTACTTCTCTTAAAGAAGGATCATCTCCATCTAAAGCTTGTATATGAAATTGAATTAAATCTCTAGTTTCTTTAAATCCAAATGAATCAGTATCAGATTTAAAAATATCTAAAGCATTAATTTTATCAATAGTATTAATTAAAAGACCTTTATCATCATACATTATATCATAGTCGCTTGTAGCTTCTCCCTTTTTATTTGTTCCTGTTTTACCTACTAAATTAGTACCAGGATTACCTAAATTAATTCTTTCTTCCCTATACCATTTAACACCGTGAGTGGTTGTAGCATTATAATTAGTTGCTGCTGAATTTTTTGTATGACCCGTTACATCATCATCTGCACCTTTCCATGTACCTGCATCATTTGCTAATTCTGGTTTATTAAAAAGTTTACTATTTGCTTCAACTGCAGTTACTGGTATTTTTCTTTTTTTTCTAGAAAAATCTGCTTTAAGAACAATTGCTTTAGCTTCAGAATGATAAAAATAATGTTCATCTAATGAATCTGGTTTACGAGATAATAATTTTGCTTTATTTTCAGGAGCAAAGGCAGCAGCTGCGTTCGCTTTGAATCCTGTTTGCATAAGTCTAGGCGTTCCTCCTTTTAAACCAATTGTAACTAATTCTGAATATTTATTAATTCCAGGTTCACTATATAGAGGATGTGTCCACATAGCTCCTGGTGTATAGTAACCTCTTTGATTTCTTGTTGTTATAACAATATCTTCGTCCTCTTCCTCTTCTATCATTAACCCATCATCATCATATGATGTTTCCCAATCTTCATCTTCTTCATACTCAGTTCCATAGTATATAGTTTCTTTTTGTTCTGATATAGTTAACATATAAGCACTAGGTATGATTCCAGATTTAGGAACTCTCCATTGTAATCCAGTTTCTGCTCCTAATTTTGACATGTTAGGATCTGAGTTATCTAAAAGGCCTCCACCTTGATAAGCTAAGAAGTTACTATTTAAAGCTTCTTTAGCAAGTTTTCCAGTATTTTCTGATGTTTTATAATGTGTTGTTCTACCTATTCCATATAATGAATTAGGTCCTCCTTTATATGAATATAATTCTGAAGTTGATAATTGATTTCCTGCGTTTGCAAATTTACTTAAAGCAGCGCCTGCACTTTTAAAAAATTTTTTAAATTTACCATCTTCAGTGTCTGCACTTGCATTAGCACTACCTGCATCTGGTATTATATGTTGAGCAAATAAATTTATTAATCTGTTCCCATCACCTAAAGCTCCATCAGGGGCTGTTAATACTAAATCTGTTCCTACTCCTCCTACAGCTCCTGTAGAACTATAAATATCTATAGGGGATAAATGTCCTAAACCCTCACCGGGGTTGGTTCCATCTTTACCATATTTAGTTTCTTGTAAATCTCCTATATAGCCCTGATAGTCTGTAGGTAGTAAACCTTCTCTTTTAAGGTGTAATCCTGTAAAAGTAAATGGTATTTGGGCTAAGGTATTAATACCTAAGTTATATGTTCTTTGATTTGAATTTCTAGGTCTAGTAAGGGTACCTCCTTCTCTAATTAAAGGATTAGTTAATTGTAATCCTACTTGAGCTCCTAACCAACTTATACCTCTGCTTGAAAGATAAAATTTTGTAATTCTAGCTGTGTCTTTTCCTGCTCTTGATATAGCTGTGGTTATACCTCCTCTTACTAAACTATTAGTTAATGAATCTATTAATCCTAATGCTTTACTTGGTTTTTCTTCAACTCCTGGAAGGTCTATATTTTTTCCCATAAAGGGTTCTCTACTATAAGAACCATCAGGTCTATCGTAAGCTGATCCTTGTCCAAATTTAATAGATCTTTGGGTTAAAGGATTTGTAAATATAGGAGTTTGACCATACTGATAAAAAGATGTTAATGGATAAGGTCCATCTGTTTGTATAGCTTCATCTCTATTTGTTAATAAAAATTTTAATCCAGGCATAAAATTTATTTTTAATAAAATCCACCTTCGGGACCATTAGTTGAATATGAATTAGGAGACACACCATTTAAATCATAAATTCCTCCATTAATAGATGCATTTGAATTACCATGTGAATAATTGTAAGGATTTGATAATAAACTAACATGTATATCTTGCCCATTAAGTTGCAATCCTTGTCCTTGTGATGGGTTAGGTATCCCTCCAAAATATCCATTTCCTCCAGCTACACCATCTAAATCTTGATATGGAGATTCATTTGGTACGGGTCCTCCCTGTCCTGGTGTTCCTCCGTGTGAATAATTATATATGTTTAATAAAGAATCTACATGTAAAGATTGTTGTTGTTGATCATAAGCAGGATTTCCATTAAACTGAGATCCTTGATTCCCATTTAAATCTAAATCTGAAGGTCCTACTGTTGTTGATGAATCACCATGAGCATATTGATATTGTTGTAATAGTGAATCTACATGTAAAGATTGTTGTTGTTGATCATAAGCGGGATTTCCACTAAATTGAGGTCCTGAGATTCCATCTAAATCTAATTCTGAAGGTCCTACAGTAGTAAATGAATTACCATGCATGTATGTATATTGTGCTAGGAGAGAATCTGTAAAATGTAATGTAGAATCAGTCCCATTATCAAATAAAGCTCCTGGACTGCCATCTAAATCAAGTTCTGCTGGGCCTACAGTTGAAGGAGAATTTCCATATTGGTATGTATATTGGTTTAGTAAAGAATCTTGTTGAAATTGAGAATCGGGGCCTAAATTAAATGAAGGTCCCATTAGTTCTTCCATGTTTCCAACAGGCTCAGTTCCAGGTACTAAATCAAATTTTGAAGATAAGTCTTTTAATGCCATAATTTTATTATTTTATTATAAATATAATTTTTTTTAGAATAATTACACTACCTTACGAGTAGTAGTATATCTTCCATCTTTTATTGCTTGTTCTGTTGATAATGAATTAGCAGCACTTTGTTCGTATGCTTTATTAGGTGATGTAGCCATAAGAGGTGCTTTTCTCATTTCACCAGCAAAAGCGGTTGCAAAATCATTTGCTGAAGGGAAACTAATATCTCCTGCAGGTTGTGAAACAACATCATCTCCTTTAAATAAGTTAGTTCCTGCTATTACTGTGTCCTTATTATTTAATGCTATGGCTCCTTCAGGTAAAAGTAAAGTTCTTTTACCATATCCTGACATTACATCATCACCTTTACTAAACTTTGCTATCAGAGCTCCAGCTATTCCTCCTGCTACTGCTCCTAATATAAAAGGTAATACTAGATTTGCAGGAAAAGGGGCTTTAGCTCCTGCACTAAACATTCCTAATACAAAATTACCTGCTTGTCTCATTAAACCAAATAATCCTTTTCTATTTGAAGCTGTTTGTAGTACTAATCCTTTTTTTTCTAAAAAATTTCTTGCTCTTTTTAACATGTTTATTGCAACTACAACTCCTCTAATTAACTTATATACTCCATATATAGCTAAAGTTAAATTAAGGGCTGTACCTAAGGTTGCGGCAAGAAAAGACATGTTTTTAAAATCAAGTGATGCTGCTTGGCTCATTAATTTAGCTATTTGGCTAACAGGCCATAATATAAGACCTATTATCTCAACTGCTCCTGCTAATCCATCTAATAAGGTTCCTAAAGGTCCTCCTACTAAATCTACAAAAATTGTTTTTACTTTTTCAACAGCATCTGCAAATTTTTCTTGTGCACTTCGAGCTTCTAATTGATCAGCTAGTTGGTCTTTTCCTGCTGCTCTTGCTTCTTCAGCTAGTTGAGTTAAATTTTGTTCTTTTAATAAAGCATCTGATAATTCATCTGCAGATAATCCTAAAGCAGCTGCATAGTCTCTTTGTTGAAGGACATTCATCTGACTCCATTCATTCCAATCCATTCCTTGCTTATTAATTTCTTTAGTTAAATTTGTATAATCACCAGTTAATGCATATAGTCTAGCTTTTTCAAGATTAAGTTGTTTTCCTGTGATTAATTCTGCTCTTAATTCTGCTTCTATACTTTGTTCAAAATTTAATAATGCATCTCCTGTTTTTGCTATTTGACTAAGTTCAAAACCAAAAGATTGTGCAGTTGCAACACTTTCTGCTAAAGCTTCAAGATTACCTCCTAACTGGGCTCTAATCTGACCTGTTACATTACCAGTATCTTCTAATATTTGTCTTATGTTTAATCTAAAGCCTCTTTCTTTTTCTACGTTTAATGCAGATCCTATAGCATCATCTCTTAATTTTTTAGCAGGACCTCCTGATAATATCATTGCTTGAGCAAAACCCTGAGTTGATTTTGCTGATAATTTAAGTCTAGTTTCAAGGATTGCAACTTCTTGAACTACTTCTGGGAATTTTTTAATTAAACTTTCAGCGCTTGCTCCTAATTCTTTATTAATATTTACTAAAGCAGCTTGTATGTTTTTACTATTAACTAAAGTACTACCTACTCTTTCTTCTATCCCCGCAGCTAATCCTGTTATTTCAGCTCTTAACATCATAGCTTCAGATCTAGTTAAACCTAATTCTACTCTAAGTTGAGCTACTTGGGCAGAAAAACTTATAGCAGATGTTAAATATACTAAAGGATCATTTAAATTTTTTCTTATTTGTTCACCAACTTTTACTATTGTTAAACCAAATCCTAATGCTTGTGAATCAGCTTCAGATAATTCCATTCCTGCTTTATCTAATAGCTCTAATTGATCTTGAACTTCTTTATTTATTTCTCCCTGATTAATTCCTATGTCTCCTAATAATTTATTTGAAGCTCCTAATAATTTATTAGACATAGTCATACCAGCATCTATCGATTTTCTTCTTTTTAACTGTTCTTCTAATAATCCTTGTATTGCTTTAAGATCTTTTTGTTTTTCCTTAGATACCTTCCCCATCATTAACTGGACTTGTGCTATCTTACTTTGAAGACCACTTTGTGTATCTAATTTTGAATTAAAATCTGTAAGGGCAGCTGATTGTTCTCTATATAATCTACTTATTTCGTTAGTTAAATTTATATTTTCTTGAGTATCGTAGTTATTAGATTTAATTCTACGTTGAATTTGGTCCATTACTGCTCTTTGTTCTCTAAGAGCTTTATTAGCATCCACTATAGAATTTGAGTATACTTTTTGCTGTTGGTTTCTTTCTTGCTGTTCTGCTTTTGATGGTCCTTTATCTTCTGCCATTTTTTTTAGAATAATGTTACATGTATAAATATGTAAAAAAGAAAGGTATCTTAAAGATACCTTTACTTAAAAATTATATGTTGATGAGGGATTTATGTCTGGTCCGTATATTTTTCCTTTATCACTTCCCATTTCACTTTTTCCTTTTGATTTTTCATATTCTTCATTTTGTTTTTGTAAATATTCATTGATTTTTCCAATATGAAAATGTCTCATCCAGGTCGGCATATTATATACTTCTTCGTGTTTAAAACCACCACCGCCATGGTACACTAGATCGTGGATCTGAGTAAATAATATGTTCCTATACTCCGGCGTCAGGCCAAAAAAAGCTAACCCCAATGGGAAGCGATACGCCCTCCTGTTGCGTTCCATCAGGTAGTTGTAGAGTTACTTCTAAATCTATATCTGGAGCTATATAAGTTATATATTTTCTTAACTCACGAGCGTCTCTAGCTAAAAGAGTATTATCTACAAATTCTCTAATGGTTTTTTTATCATAATCACCATCTACAGATAAAATAGTATGTTTTAAACGAGTAGTATTTTCTGTATTTGATTGTTTATTTAATTTTTTTAATCCTTTAATTTCATTTTGAATTTTTTGGTCATCTCCATGAGATAAAAGTTTAAATGTAATATCTTTTTTAGAAAAAGGTAAAGTAAAAAGAAATTCATTTTTACCTTTTGTGATTAGGTCTTCATTTACTTCTTTATCTTCAAGTGTACTTAAATCTACACTTACTAATTCTTCATCTGGGCCATACTTAAATTCATAATCAGCGCCATAACCTAAAATTCGTGCAGCTATTAATATTGCATTTTTATCACCTAATAATATATCATTATAGTTAACTTTTGTAATAATTAGTGACTGTAATAATTTATCTATAGCTGTTCCACTTTTTAGATAATTTTGGTTTGTTAATATATCTTCTTCTCTAGCAGTCATATATTTTATTTCTATGACTCCTTTTGAAAGAGGAGAATTTTCGGGATAAAGTAAACCTTTTGATGGTAAAGTTACTTCTTCTGTGGGGAATTGGTTTTTATTTTCTTCCATAACGTTATTTATTTATTAAAACTAGTTCAGATATACATATATGTGAAATAAAAGAAGCGCTAAAAATAGCGCTTACTTTTAAATGATTTTATTTTTATTTAAATTTATATTTAATTTTACCTCCTTCTATGTATACACCTTTCGGTTCACGTATAATTTGACCTTGAAGGTTAAATAATCTATTATCTATAGTAGATTTATTTAATATTTCTTCCATACCACTAGTACATGGTAATCCTGTTTCACAATCAATGTATTCAGTGGTAAAAATTTCTTCATATATGTATTCTGTTTCTATTATAGTATCAAATATTGTTTCATATATGTATTCATATTCAATAACATCTACATATACTGTGTCATAAAGTGTTTCATAAATGTATTCTATAATAGGAACTTCAACATATACTGTATCACACTCCTCTATAACTGGTTCTGGACAATCTAATGGTGATGTTGGAACCGCATTATCTCCTTCATCAGATCCGTTAACACAATCTGCATATCCATCATTTATATAAAATGAGGGTACACATCCGTTTGGTGAATATACTGTCCAGTTAGATGTATCGTCTCCACAGTAGATTCCTTCTGCTAGAGCGCAATCTAAACAATCGTTTGGTGGGTCTTGTGCATAAAGTCCTAGACTCATTACCACAAATAAAAATGTAAGTAGTTTTTTCATAATCTTTAATTTTTTAGGTTAATACTTTACGATAGGTAAGATACAAAAAATATTTTGCTTCTCCAAATATATTTGTAAAAATATATTCGGATATACATATAGAAATAAGAATAAAAAAAGGTGCTAAATAGCACCTCTTTTTTTATATAATAGATAAATTACTTATTAGTAATTTAAGATAGCGTAATCCATTCTAATAGTTATTGAAATGTTCATTGGAGCTTCTCCTTGAGTCCAATCAGCATCACCAAAGTTAGCTTGTTTACAATAAGCACCTTTACAAATCCATTCTTCAACTACATCACCTACGGGGCCTAAAGCATTAAATCTAATATCTTTTTTATAGAAATCTGAATATCCATCTCTACCTGTTACTGATTCATGAGACAATCTTACCCATTCCATTACTGCTTGTGCACCTGATGGTGTAACTGGATCATACAATTCAGCTGTTATGTCTTGCCAATCTGCTTTTCCTTTTAATTTTCTTTTAACATTAATGTGATCTAAAGTTACGTCACCAAATTGGATATTTGGTCTACCAACTTTTTTTACTAAAAAAGCAGGAATTCCATCGATGTACATTACAAACCTATTTTGCATTTTAGGTTCAAATGCTGTAAACATCATTTCATTTGTATTTAATATTGCCATCTTTTATTTATTTTAATATATTTTTTATTAATTCCGTTATAAATATAAGCTTTTTAAGTTTTTTAGTAACCTCCACCACCAGTTCCACCAGCTCCACCACCTGTATCAAAAGTTGCGCCTGTTGGTAGTATGTTAAAGTCTAATACTATAAATTCTGCTGTTCTTGCTGGTTGTAAATATATACCTCCTACTAATTGATTTCTATCTATTACATCAGGAGTATTATTACTTTCATCCATTACTACTCTAAAAGCAAATAATCCTTGTCTTTGTTGTACTGATTCTAAGTAAGGATTAACTATATTTAAGAATCTATTTCTAGTTGCTATTGTATTTTGTTCAAACACTAAATATCTTGAAGAGCTTGCAATAAATTTCTTAAGAGTTATTAATAATCTTCTAACATTTATTCTATCTAATGCTGTTGGTCTTTCTTGTAGTGTTTTCTGACCCCAAATACAAACTCCTGTTTGAGGGAATGTTGCTATTGGGTTTATTTTAGCATCATATAATTTATCTCTATCAGCTTGATTTAATCTAATTTTAGCTTCTAATACATTTCCTAATATACCTCTATTTAAACCTGCCGGTGCAAACCATTCAGCTGCTATATTATCTGAAGCTGCTATTGCTCCAGGAACTATTACTGATGGTGGCACTAATACTGGTTTATTTATTGAAGTATCTAGCACTTTAACCCATGGATAATAAACTGCAGCATAATTGCTGTCTAAGCCATCTACTGTAGATAATGCTTGATTTACTGAAGAATCTATTGTAGATAAATCCATTACATAAAATGCGTCTCCTCTTTCTTCACACATGTCAATACCTTTACTTGTAACACTACTGTGGTATCTTTTAGTTACACCAGGTAAAACTAACATATTAATATCATATTCATCTTGATTAGATAATATATTTAGTGATTTTGTATATCCTTTATATCCTACTTTATCAGTTCCGCTTAAATCAAATCCAAATAAATTAGTTGCTGTTGTATATCCTGATACTGTATTTGTAGTATCTTCATTTCCAGTAACTCTTACTATATCAGGTCTAATTCCATCTTCACCTCCTTGGAAAGGAACTGTAAATTTAAGTTGATTAGCTGTTGGTCCATTTGTAGCTGTTGTGTCTATTGAAGCACTTAATGATCCAGAGAATAAACTTGAACTTGGATGTCCTGTGAAATTTTCTACGTTAAAGTCACCAGCAACATTGTTTTCCTGTACACTTGGTAAAGGTTTTATCCAATTATCATTATCTATTGCTTTTTCTGTGGTTTTCCATCCTAAAAATCCTTTAGAACTATATGCTGCTACATCGGTTCCTGTTTTCTGTACTCCTTCATATTCACAACTTGGGAAAGTAAAGAAATCAGCATCAGTGCCTAAGTTTGATACATCTATAGATGATGTAGGTATTGGATTTACTAATGCTTTAAATCCTTTTGGTGATAATTTTGGAGAAGTAGCTCCTGCATTAACTGCTGGTGATACTTCAACTCTAACATACTCTGAAATATTAGGATAGTCGCCTAACATTTCTACTTTGTTTAAAGTATCATTATATTGTGGATATCTATCTCCAATTATTCTTGAAATATAATTAGGACTATCTGGATTTAAGTTACAATTATTAAATTGTTCTAATATTATAGGATTTCTATCTGTATCTCCATATTTTCTTATTAATACTGAGAAGGTTGAATATTGTTCTACATTGTCTACATCTCCTGGTTCTCTTAAATTTTGAATTGAAATTTTATAATGTTTATTACATTCTGAACCGTGTACTAAAGTATGGAATTTAAATAATTCTTTTGTATTTTTAGCTAAATCTAAAAATTGTGAAGTAATAAATGGTGTAGAAGCATATGAATATTTTTCATCTGTTCCTGATAATCCATTAAATGATAATGTTCCTGAACCTGTTGTAAATATCATGAAAGAACCAGTTCCTGCTTGAGTACCTGCGACTCCTCCAATAGTTGCTGTAGCAGTTGTAAATACACTATTTATACTGTCTTTAAATTCTAAATAGCTATATGCTGGGGTTCCTGCGTATTGTGTCGTAGAAGATTTACTATTATTAGGATTATCTCCTAATTGCTTAAATATGTAATTTGTATTTGATTTATCTAAAGAAGCACTTAATGTTGTTGATGTAGCATTAGTACCATTTAAAGTTACAGCAAAACTAGATGTAATAGAAACTGGAGCTACACCACTTTGTACTCCACCACCATGCATAGTAGTGTCTCCTAAATCTGGTTTTGATGTTGCTTTAGAAGGAAAAAGAGCACCTAAAAGTACAAATCCACTAGTTGCACCACTATCTGCACTACCAGAAGATAATATATAAACAGGATCATTAGTACCTGTTACATAAGAATACCCTCCACCTGCTAATACTCTACATACTGTTACTGAGCCTGCGTTTTTTAAATATTCTCTTACTGTTTGGGGTACATAAGTTTCTCTACTCATACCTCCAAATTTTCTTTCATATTCTGCGAAACTTCTTACTACTGTAGGTACAAATGCAGGTCCTTTTACTGTTGGACCTACTACTGCTGCTCCTATTTGACCTACACCTTGAGGTAAAAAAGTTAAGTCATTTTCTCTGGTAAATACACCGGGGGAAATTATTTGTTCTGCCATCTTTTATTTATTTTATTTAGATTTTGTTTCTTAGCAATGCTTGTTCTTATATAAATATAAGAAAAAACCATAAACCAATATAAGGTATTTAATAAATTAAAACCTAATCAACAATAAATATAATGGTATTTTATAAAAAATTAATCTGCGGGAGTAAATTCACCTGTTTCTATATTTAGACTGCCTCTTCCATATTTACTAGATAATTCTTTTGCGATTTTTTGTTCTTCTTCTTTAAGTTTTTTTAATTCACTGTCTAAATATTTAGTTTGTTTTTCTAACTGTATTTCTGACATTTTTAATTGACCAAATGCTGTTGTTATTTGAGTCATACCTAATTGAAGGCCTGAGATTTTTTCTAACTCTTCTTTTGTAAATTTTAATGTTGTAGAAGATTTTGAATCAGTAGACATATTTGCTATGTCTGAAGGTGAAGGGATTTTATCTGCTTGTTTTTCTTTTATAGCCATAACTTATAATTTATATGTTTATATATACATATATTAAAAAAATAAAAGCATTAAACTTTTATTTATTATTTATCCTATTATTTTTACTAATCCTGAATTTAAGTTTACTAATCCTGAATTTAATTTAATTAAACCCGCTACAGAATCTGCTACATTATAAATAACTTCTACATAATAATGATCTATAAATCCTTGAGAAGCTCCTCCTAATCCAGTAAGAAAATCAAATCGAATACGTAAACCATTTATAT
>VTLG01004492.1_pt1 | contig 19857 bp, 30 predicted proteins | sample 4694571 | NCBI WGS metagenome assembly VTLG01 (sample SAMN12604809, study PRJNA352737) | marine metagenome | biome: ENVO:00000447; feature: ENVO:00000209|ENVO:00000569|ENVO:01000036; material: ENVO:00002151; isolation source: viral sequences binned using virsorter ... | reverse complement strand
TTCGTATGCCTTGATACCTAGCTTCTTAGATGCTCTAAGGTATGCCTTCTGAATATCTAGGTATTCTAACTTTCTAATATTTGTATTTGGTGTGGTCAATCCTTGTCTATCATTGTAATAGATATTCCTAGCATGACCATCAATAGTAATGTCTGTTTCATCACCACTTATATTTCTAAAAAATGAAACAATCTTTTTTCCATTTAGTATTGTAATTGTTTCATCATAGGTAGGCATTGTTTCAAGTATATGCCATGCCTTCTGTTTCATTTTATGGTATGTACTAACTTTAATACTATCCATATCTTGACCATCAATAAATGCCTTACATAAATCTTTAGCATTTACAATATTACGTTCCCATTTATTATTTGGAGACAATGCACTTGTTACACCAATAACAATATGGATAGGTAAATCTAATTCTATTGCAATCTTTTTACAATCAGCATGAGCATTTACATACCAAGTTAATCCATGTTTTATTTCACTTGGATTAGCTAACTTGTAAATTGCAATAATGTTTTTAGTTGTAATCATATGTTATCCTTTTCTATTCTAATCCTAATGACCAATCACTAGGCATTTCTTTTTCTTTTTGTTGTTGTTCATAATTACTCCAAAAATAACCACCTAATTTTCTTTGGACATGATAAGGTAGTTCATCAAAATGATGTATAAGAATTGAATGTAATTCTGAAATGTGATTATTCATTTCATCTAATTTATCTTGTTCAATAGTAATATATTTTCTTGATTGTAAAGAAGGTTTTAACATTTAATTTCCTTTCATAAAAAAAGGAAGCACATAATATGCTTCCCTTATAATTTATTTAGCTAATTAAATTATATAGTTAATTTAATCAACTAACTTAATTGAACTTACACTAACATTAAGCTTAGTAGCTAATGACTGAATAAAGCTTTCAGTAGTACACCATTTGCCATCAATTAAGTTTTGATTGCTATTTCTAAAAGTAACACTCGTTAACGTAGGTGCATTATCGCTACCATTGTTATGAGAGATAGAGAAAGTTTTAAATCCTTTAGGATTATAAGTTTGATTTTTAAGCAATGTCTTTTCCTTTCATTTAGTTGTTATTGCTTGTTAGTATATATTGATTCCTATGTATCCATAGTTTCAAATATACTTCACTAGCTAGAAAGTGTGTTGCCTTTACACATTCGTGATAAATTCTAGCTAGAGAAATATACTTGAAAGGTAGGAAGGGGAAAACCTACCTAACAAGATATACTTGGTTAATCTAGCATTGCGTATTTATTTTCAATAGCATTGTAAAATATTTCTGAACTAAATCTAGGGTTTTTACTTCTGCAATATCTCACAACTTTTACTATATCCTCTAATTCGTATTCATTACTAACAATGATATTAACCAACTCAATAAAATGTTTTCTTGTTGGTCTACTTGGAATTTTATATTCAAATTCTTTATCTTTAATCCACATTTTTAAAACCTTCCTTTACTTGTTAAAAAATCAGCTACATCTTTTAAGCTTTCAAAAGATATATAACTTATTGGCGAATTGTATTTTCTAAGAGTATATCTTTTAGAATTATGTTTTTCTAGAATTGCTCCTAATTGATTATCTGCAATTATTTCTAGATTTTTAAAACTATTAAATTTCATTAATTAATCCTCCCACCCACATTTTTTACAACCATTTTCACAGTCGCAATTAATTGATATTTCATACTCTTCATAACATTCAACACAATACCAATCTTCAGATTGGTCGCTATAAACACTTGCGTTGTTTTGGTCGCATATTGCACATTGCATTCCACATCTTAACAAAGTTTTATCCTTTCATATTTTATATAGTTTATATATTGATTCCTAAGTATCCTATTGTTTAAGGATACCTAGTAATAAAGCATTTTGTATTATTAAAGCTGTCATCTTTTTGACTAATTCTTTTTCGTCAATTAGATTAAACTTCCTAGTTCTTTTATTATCTATTTCATCATAAGGATAAATAATTTCATCATATAAATATTCTATTTGTTTATTAATAATATTATCTAATTCTTTATTCTCCTGAATAATAGAAGTATTAACTTTACTAGCAGTACTAAGTTTTACCATAATCATTTATTCCCTTTTTAGTTAATGGTTTTTAATATAAATTTTATATAGCTAATATATTGATTCCTAAGTATCCATCATTAGAATATCTAAGTAAATCAATAGTTTATATTAGAATGTAAATAATTACATATGGTATGTAAATAATGCATAATATAAACTCATTAGATTAAATGTAATTCTATCTAATCATTTTAATTGGATAGAGGAAACATTAAAAAATTTATATAGTAATATATTGATTCCTATGTATCCAAATAGAAAATGTCATTTTTTTGACTAACTGGATTTAAATAGTCTATACCCCTAGCACAAAAATGTGTGTGTATACTATATATATATACCCTACCCCTAAATATTTTCAAAATTTCACAGGTTTAACTATGGCAGCATAGGCTGCGGCTCATTAAGTTAATATAAGTATTTATTGTTTTGGAAATAAAGCAACATATAATTGCAATAGGAATAGGGTACTATTCTTTTCCCCTGTGTCTAAATAGTAAAATAACATACTTTTTTATTTTATGCAATAGTGTTATAATAATTTTGTAAATAAAAAAGGAAAAATAAATGTATGAACTATTTGTATTAGCTTGTCTAATATCTAACCCAACTAAATGTGTAACCCTAGAAGATTTATATAGTCCACATGACACCCATGATAAATGTTTAACAAGAGCATATGTTATTTCAAGTGAAATACCTGAATATCTACCACAGTATTATGCAAAAGCATATAAGTGTTTGGATATGTCTAAAGAAGGTAGTAAAATAAATACATAATGGAAGTGTCAAATAATCTAGAAAACTACCTAGATTTTAAAATAAACTTAGATACATACACTAATTTAAGAGCAAAGGATGATTTCCTTACGTTTGTAAAGATATTTGCTCCTACTCTTGTATCTGATTTTAAAATGGGTAATCATATAAAGCTATTATGTCAAAAACTACAGGGTGTGGTAGATGGTGATATAAAGAGACTTATGGTATTTTTACCACCTCGTTCTTCTAAATCTTTAATATGTAGTAAATTATTTCCTGCATGGTATATAGGTAACTTTTCAAACCATGAAATAATGTCAGTATCTCACAGTGACCAACTTGCATCTGACTTTGGTAGAACTGTAAGAGACATAGTTAACACTGAAAAGTTCCAAAGAATATTTAAAGGTGTTGCATTACGTAGTGATGTTAAGGCAGCAGGTAAATGGAAAACTAATAAAAATGGTTCATACTACGCAGCAGGTGTCCGGAGTCAGGTTGCTGGTAGAGGTGCAAACATTGCACTGCTTGATGACGTTATGTCAGAGGAAGATTCGTTTAGTCAGACAGGTAGAAAGTATATTAAGGAGTGGTATCCTGCAGGTTTAAGAACTAGACTTATGCCAAATGGTGCAATTATTATTATTAATACAAGATATCACTATGATGACTTATGTGGATGGTTACTAAAACAGGAAAAGACTGCAGAGCAGAATACATATTCATGGGAAGTAATTAGTATTCCTGCATGGTTAAATGAAGAAGCAGCAGAGTTACTAGGTTTGCCTGTAGGTAGTTCCTACTTTCCTGAATGGAAATCTGACAAGATATTAAAAATAGATGAAGAAGAAATACGAGCAAGTAATGGTGCGAGATATTGGAACTCATTATATATGCAAGACCCATCTCCTGATGATGGTGGTATTATTAAAAAGAAATATATACAGTGGTGGGAGTATGATGAACCACCTGAATGTGAGTTTATAATACAGACATATGATACTGCATTTAGTACAAGTAGAACTGCAGACTTTAGTGTGATACAAACATGGGGAATATTTAATGACTATGATGAAGATTATGGGTTTTCATCTCATTTAATATTACTAGGTAATACTAAAGGTAGATATGAGTATCCTGAACTTAGACGAATTGCTCAAGACTTGTATAGAGAGTTTAAACCTGACGTATGTATAATAGAAAGAAAGGCAAGTGGACAGTCACTAATACAAGATATGCGTAGAGCAGGACTGCCTGTATTAGATTACCTGCCTGATAAAGACAAGATTGCAAGAGTCTATGCATCTACTCCAATGATGGAAGCAGGAAGAGTATGGCTACCTAAAAATAAAATATGGGCAGATGATTTATTTTCTGAGTGTATGTCATTTCCAAATGGTTCACATGATGACCAAGTAGACTGTTTAAGTATGGCAATACATTACATGAAAGATAGTTGGAACTTAACACATCCTGAAGACCCTTCATGGGAAGATGATGGAAGTAAAAAAGACAAAAGAGTTGCATACTGGAGAGTATAACAGTATAATGGAGATATTCAGATATAATCCTGTTACATACTGTTATGAATGTGGTGCAAAGAAATACAGTAGCTATTGTAAGTGTAATAGACTGCCTATTAAAATAGGTAAAGCAAAATTAATTGATATTGATTTTTTTAAGTTTAAAAAAAATTTAATGAGGGAAGAGAATGGCAGTAGAGAAGAACCCAAACGAAGAAAAGAACCAAACCAACATTATCAATCTAGACCTAGAAAAGGAAAAAAGAACAGATAATGTAAACTTTGAACTTGACCCTGAAACAGGTGAGTTAGAAGTTGAGTTTGGTGAATTAGACTTTGACCCTGAAGAAGCAGAAGTAGCTGCAACTTTTTATGAAAATCTTGCAGAACAAATGGAAGAAGAAGATTTACAGGATATTGCAAATACTGTAATAGAAAAATATGATGCAGATAAAAATTCAAGGTCAGAGTGGGAGTCAATGTTTGAAAGAGGGTTTGACTTACTTGGATTAAAACTTGAAGATACTACTGAACCTTTTGAAGGTGCAGCAACTGCAGTACACCCATTACTTATTGAATCTGCAGTTAAATTTCAAAGTAAAGCAAGTGGAGAGTTATTTCCATCTAAAGGACCTGTAAAAGTACAGATACTAGGTAATATTACAGAGTCAAAACAAAGACAGGCAAATAGAGTTCAGAATTTTATGAACTATCAGGTATCAGAACAAATGCCTGAGTTTTTTGATGAAACAGAAAGAATGTTGTTTCACTTGCCATTACTAGGCTCTGCAGTTAAAAAGATATACTATGATGATTCTTTAGATAGACCTGTTAGTGAGTTTGTACCTATTGACCAATTTTATGTATCTTATTATGCAACAGATTTAAGAAGAGCAGATAGATATACTCATATATTATATAGAAGTCCTATAGAACTTGCAAGGCAGATTAATGCAGGTATGTATAGAGATATAGATTTACCTGACCCTGAATTACCAAAGCAATCTGCAATGGCAGAAAAAATGGACACAGTATTAGGTCTTACTCCTTCTACTGATAGTGACCCACAGTATACACTACTAGAACAACACTGTTATCTTGAAATAGAAGATTATGATACTGCCTGTCCTTACATTGTAACTATAGAAGAACAGTCACAGAAAGTTTTATCTATTAGAAGAAACTGGAATGAGGATGATAAAACAAAACAAAAGAAAATGTTTTTTACTCATTACAGATTTGTTCCGGGATTTGGTTTTTATGGATTAGGTCTTATACATTTTTTAGGTAATCTTACTATGTCTGCAACTGCAGCAATGAGAAGTTTAATTGATGCAGGACAGTTTGCAAACTTACAAGGTGGATTTAAAGCAAAAGGTGTTAAGGTTGTAGGGGATAATGACCCTATTGCTCCGGGTGAGTTTAAAGAAGTAGAAGCAACAGGTATGGATTTAAATAAATCTATTGTAATGTTTCCATATAAAGAACCTTCCTCTACATTGTATAATATGATGCAGTATGTAGCAGGTGCAGGTCAGAAGTTTGCAGATACTACAGAACAAATTATAAGTGAAGGCTCTAACTATGGTCCTGTAGGAACAACTATGGCACTACTAGAAGCTTCAAGTAAATTCTTTTCTGCAATACATAAGAGATTACATAAAGCACAAAGAGAAGAGTTTAAGATACTTGCACGAATAGATTCTGAAAGTTTACCTCAAAGATATCCATATGATGTTCCGGGTGAATCTTCAGAAATATATAGAATGGATTTTGATGATAAAATTGATATTATTCCTGTAAGTGACCCTAATATTCCGTCATCTGCACATAGACTAATGATGACAAATATGGCAATGCAGTTAGCACAAAATGCACCTCCGGGTATGTTTAATATGGAAGAATTAAATAGAACTCTTCTTAATGCTGCAAATATTCCTAATTTGGAAAATATATTGCCTAATAAACCTAAACCAATGCCACTTGACCCTGTTACAGATATTGAAGCAGCTACAAAAGGTTTACCTATAAAGGCATTTGCAGGTCAGAACCATGATGCCCACATTCAAATAAAAACTATGTTTTTACAAGACCCTGCAAATGGTGGCAACCCTATTATGCAAAGAGTAAGTCCAATACTTCAAGCAAATATACAAGAGCATATTGTAATGAAGTATCAAGAGCAAGTTAATGGCATAACTAAGTCAATGATGGCTCAAGCTCCTCAAAGTGGTCAAGACCCTAGAGTTGTAGAACAAGTAATGGCACAGGCAGCACAACAAGTTATGGCTGCTAATCAGGCAATGGCACAGCAAGGTGGAAGTCCTGAACAACAAATGGTACAAATAGAAGCTCAAAGACTTGCATTAGAAAAAGATAAAGTACAGGCTAATCTTGCAAAAGAAGCTTCTGAAGGTGCATTAAAGAATAGAGACCTTGACTTAAAAGAGCAAAAGATTGCACTAGATGCTTATAAAGTAGGAGCAGAAGGATTACTTAAAGCAGAAGAAAAAGATAAAGATAGAAATACTGAACAGGCAATTAATGCAGTTAAAATGCTTGTAGAAATGATAAAACAAGGTGACAGTATTCAGAGTGCAGAAACTATTAAAACTTCTGATGTATTAATTAAAATGTTGGAAGATGCAAAAAAAGAAAGAAATTGAAAATAAAATTAATAAAATAATAGAAGATTACATATTACCTAGTGTTCAGATGCATGGTGGTCATGTTGAATTACAATCTTTTAAAGATGGTATAGTAACAGTATTTTTAAGTGGTGCGTGTAGTGGATGTGCAATGTCTACACAAACATTAAAAATGGGAATAGAAAATATGTTAAAACATTATATACCTGAAGTATTAGCAGTTGAAGGTATAGAAGACCCTAATTCTACAGTGAGTCCATATTATCAATGACATTAAAAGCCTTGACATACTTAAAACTATCTAGTATAATATGTAATATAGGAAATTATTTTTGGCATCTTCATGTTAAGGAGATACGTAAAGGACAAAATGTTATCAGAAGAAATAAGTAAAGCATTAGAAAAAGAAATTGAAACAATAAAAAATTCCCTTGCATATGGTTCAGCTTCAGACTATCATACGTATATGAACTGCGTAGGTCGCATTGCAGGTATTGAATGGGCAAAAGCAGAGATTAAAAATATAACTAAAAGAATATTAGATGAAGAGGATGACTAATGCAACAACCAAGTATGGGAAATGCAACTAAAAATGATATGTGGATAACAGAAGAACACGCAGAAGACCCTGATATATTACCAAGTATTCCGGGTTTTCATATTCTTGTAAGACCTATATCAGTAAAAGAAAAAACAAAAGGTGGTTTATACTTACCTGATTCTGTAAAGAATGATATATCTTACTTAACAACAGTAGGAAAAGTACTTTTAGTAGGAGACTCAGCTTACTTAGATGAAGTAAAGTTTCCAAAAGGAGCATGGTGTAAAAAAGGAGACTATGTATGTTATGGTAAACATTCAGGTCAAAAGTTTTTTTACAAAGGTGTAAAACTAATTTTGTTATATGATGACCAAATTTCTATGGTTGTGGAAAATCCAAAAGATTTAGACCCTACATATAACTTAACAAATTAATTTAATACTTGCCCTTGCAAAGTAAATTAAATTAATATATAATAAAAAATATGCGTAAACTTAGTTTCGCAAACTATGGAGAAATGAATGACACCAGATAATGAGTGGTCTACGATTGATACTTCACAATCGCAAAATAAGGAAGAAGATAAGGTAGAGTTTGAAATAGAAGGTCAAGAGGAAGTTGTAGAAGAAAAACCTCAACAACCTGAAGTTGAAACAAAACCTGAAACAGAAGAAGTTAAACCTGAGAAAAAACCTGAAATAAATTCTTCAGGAGCAGAAAAAAGAATAAGACAATTAGTTCGTCAGAAAAAAGAACGAGAAGAACAAATTGACCAACTTATTGCAAAACAGGCAGAGCTTGAAGAAAAATTAAAAGCTCAACAAAAAAATGCAGAAACTTCTTTTACTAAGAATTTTGAAACGACTGAAGAGCAAATTAAAAGTCGTATTGAAATGGCAAAAGATGTTTACAAACAGGCATTAGAGTCAGGAGACTCAGGCTTGATTGTTAATGCACAGGAAAGTTTAAACAATGCTCAGAATGATGCTAATGCTTTAAAGATTGCAAAGCAACAATATGAGTCACAAAGACCTGTTATTACTGAAGAAAATCAAAAGGTTGTACCTGCACAACAGCAACCACAACAAAATGTTAAGTATGATAAACTTGCATTAGAGTGGGCAGGTAAAAACTCTTGGTTTGGTAAAGACCAAGTAATGACTACATTAGCTTTGGAACTAGACCAAACATTAAAAAGTGAGGGTTATGACCCTTCTGAAGAAGATTTCTATAATGAAATAGATAATAGACTTCGTCAACAATATCCTGATAGGTTTGGAGTTGACACTCGTCAGCAGGAAACGACATCTCCTGCTCAAGTGGTTGGAGGAGCATCACGCACTCCTTCATCTTCAAAAGGTAAGAAAGTTAAATTATCAAAAGAAGATATGAGACTTGCTGAAAAATGGGGAATACCTCTTGAACAATATGCTGCAGAAAAGCTAAAGGTTGAAAAATCTGAAGGCGATTATACTACAGTTTACAATAGATAGTGTGGGGAAATTAAAATGACACGAACAAGTACAATGGCAAAATCACGTAATATTGAAAGTCGTGAACTCAATAATAGAGAACAGGATATGGAATTTAGAGAACCTAATATGCTTGAGATTCCTGAGTCTGTTACTAATCGTTTTAAAAACGAGGGCATGGCTCTTCGTTGGATACGTATAAATCTTCGTGGACAAGACGATTATACAAATGTTGGCAAACGAGTACAAGAGGGTTGGCAATTTGTAGCTATTAATGAAGTTCCTGAAATTCAACATACATCTTTCGTGAGAGATGAAGGTCGGTATACTGGTGCAGTCTGTCGTGGAGACTTAGCATTAGCAAAAATGCCATTAGCAAAAGCAGAAAATCGACAAAAATATTATGAGGAGCAAAGCTCAAATATGGTTGATGCAGTTAATCAACAATTAATGAGTGGTAATAATTCTCGTATGCCTATTAGAAATAATAGTAAAAGTCAAGTTACTAAGGGTAAGACACCAAGATTTCAAGATTAATTTAGTGTAGTAATCTTAGTAAGTAGTTAATTTTAATTTAAGGGAGAAAAACGAATGACTACAAGCGCAGCTCCGTTTGGCTTCTCACCATCTCGTAAACGAGGTAATAACCCTAATGCGATTGGAACTAATGAATATCCTATAGCTTCAGGTTATGCTGCAAATATTTTTACAGGAGATTTAGTAAGAATAAATGCAGGTAATTTGCAAGTTGTTACAACTGTTACAGAAGTAGTGCAGGGTGTATTCATGGGTTGCAGATATGTTGAGAATGGCGAACAGAAATTTAAATCTTTCTATCCTTCAGGTACATCAACTACTGATGCATTTGGGATAGTATCTGATGACCCAAATCAGGTCTATGAAGTACAGGCAGATGCGTCTGTTACTGCAGGAGACTTATATGGTTCTCAAAACTTTGCCGTTGCTTTAGGAACAGCAGGTTCTACATTTACAGGTAAATCTGGACAAGCTTTAGATGCTTCAACTAGAACAGGTTCAGCTATTGCAATGTGTCGTGCATTGAATCCTGTAGACGAGCCGGGTAACCAAGTAGATGTTGCTACTGAAAGAGCATTCTTAAAATTGAATGTAAGATTAGTTCAGCATACTGATAACTTTTTTACTCCAGTCGTAACTGCTCCTGCAACAATAACTGCATATTTATTAGGTTAAGGGAGGAATAAACTATGGCGATAAATAGAGCTAGTATCTCAAAAGAACTTCTTCCCGGACTTAATGCAGTTTTTGGCATGGAGTATGGAGAAGTTGCTGATGAGCATAAGCCTTTGTTTGAGACAGAAAACTCAGATAGGGCATTTGAAGAAGAAGTATTATTTACAGGTTTCGGTACTGCACCAACTAAAGCAGAAGGTGCCGCAGTTTCCTTTGATGATGCTCAAGAGTCTTTCACTTCAAGATATACGCATGAGACAGTTGCACTGGCTTTTGCAATTACTGAAGAAGCAATGGAAGACAACCTTTATGATACATTTGCAAAATTAAGAGCAAAAGGATTAGCAAGAGCAATGGCTAATACTAAGCAGGTTAAAGCTGCAGATGTGTTTAATAATGGTTTTAATTCAGCTTTTGCAGGTGGTGATGGTCAGCAGTTATTTTCTGCATCTCATCCTACAATAGGTGATGGTAACCAATCAAATACTTTAGGTGCAACTGACTTGTCAGAAGCTTCTTTAGAATCTGCATTGATTACTATTTCAAAAGCAAAAGATGATAGAGGTATATTGATAGGTCTTCAGACTCAATCATTGCATATACCTTCAGACTTGGCATTTACTGCAGACCAAATTCTAAATAGTACAATGTCAACAACTATTGGGGTTAATCCAACTACTGCTGCAAATGGTGCAACAAATGTTAACGACATTAACTCAATCAGAAATCAGGGCATGGTTCCGGGTGGATTTTTCGTAAATAGAAGATTTACTGATACTAATGCATGGTTCTTAAAGACTGATTGTCCTAATGGAGCTAAAATGTTTGTACGTTCACCACTGCAGACTAAAATGGAGCCAGACTTTGATACAGGTAATGTAAGATTTAAAGCTAGAGAAAGATATAGCTTTGGATTTTCTGACTGGAGAAGTTACTATGGAGCTTCAGGTTCATCCTAATAGATAACTGTAGGTTATTGATTTAGAAAAAAAGGGAGGGATAGTCTTTGCATCCTTCCCTATTTTTTTGTATAATAAATATATTAAGGAGAATTATATGGGAACGAATATAAGAACAGGAGCAGTTACAGGTAGTGGAGCAGTATTAGATACTCTTTCAAGTGTAACAGTTGCTGATACAAGAGTAAGAAGTATTTACTATAGTGGTGTTGGAACATTTCTTATTACAGGAAGTCAAACAGATGAAAATGGAAGTACTTCAGGAAGTAATATAAAGTTTGTTGGAACTACTAATGTAGATGCAGGAGATGTTTATATACCTGATAATGGTGTAAGAATGATAGGACCTGTTAAGGTTTCTGCTCCTACATCAGCAAGTACTGTGACAGTTTTTTATGGCTAATTATACTTACTTAGTAAATGATATAATTGAAAGCACAGAGAATGATAACTCTGACTTTACTAGTGCTATACCTAAGTTTGTTAATAGAGCCGAGCTAAGATTAACTACAGATTTGGATGATTATGGTTTAGTTACTCATACATCTGTAGCAGTTTCTAGTGGTAAAAATGTTGTTACACTTCCTTCAGGAACTCGTATAATAAAAAATGTAAATATAAATAATGCAGGAACAAAAATAAATTTAGTTCAAAGAACTGATGAGTTTATAAATGATTATTGGTCTGTTAGTGCAAGTACAGGAACTCCTGAGTATTATGCAAGAAGAAATAATACAACTATACTTATTGCACCAACTCCTGTATCAACTGTAGATGGAATAGTTGCTCATATATCAAGACCTGTAACTTTAAGTTCTGCATCTGATACAAATTATTTTTCAGATTTTTGTTATAATGCTTTGTATAATGCATCTATGGTAGAAGCATTACTATTTATGAAAAATTATGAAGCAATATCTGTATATGAATCAAGATATAAAGAAGATGTTCTTGCTCTTCGCAACCAAGCAAGAAGAACTAGAAGAGACGATATGGAGTCACCTGCAAATCCTGCAGGGGGAGATAATGCTATTTTACAAGGGAGTTTATAACAATGGCAATGACTAAAGCAGCAAAAATGGCAATGGAATTGATGAGAAAATCTATGCCTTCTAAATCAATGAATAAAAATGATGCCGCAAGAGTTGAAGCAGCAATAAGAAAAAATCCAAAACTTTATAAAGGATTATCACCTTCTGAAGTTTTAGATATGCTACCACCTAAAGGAATGACAGGTAAAGTTGTTGGTATGCCTATAAAAGGAAAGATGACTAAAAAATCTTTTGGAGGTATATTAAAAGCTGGTAAAAAAGTAGTTGATACAGTAAAGAAAAAAATAAATAAAAAAGATTCTAAGGGTAATACAATTTCAATATTTGGTAAGCCAAGTGCTAATCAAACAAAAATAAAGAAAGCTCAAAAACAACAAAGAACTACAAGACGAGAAAAAGCAAAGTCTTTTGGTAAGGGTGCAACAACTACTGCAGGTGTAGGTCTTGCTATTGAAGGTTTAAGAGGTAAAAAGTCTCAATTACAATCAGACCCTATGCCTAAACCTAAAAAGAAACCTGTATCTAAACTTACTGCAATGCCAAAGCCAAGACCTAAAAAGAAAACTAGTGGTGTAACATTTGGATTTGAAGTTATACCTAAAGGTGGTAAAACTAAAAAATTTAGTGGTGGTGGTAAAATAGGTGGCATGAAAGTAGGACCTGCAACACCTAACAGACTTTACTAGGAGAATATTATGGTAGCCAAATTAGTAAAAGGTGTTAAGGCAGGTATTAAAGCCTTATCAAAAACTGAAAAAAAAGTTAAAGCTCCTAAACCAAAAGGTATTAAAGAAGGTAGTTCTGAGTTTAGAGCTATATATGCTAAAAAGTTTAAAGAAGCTAAAGCTAAAGGTCAGAATAGAATAAGCATTAATAATGTTTTAAAAAGGTCTCCTGATGGTAAGGGTCATCAAGATACACCTAAAAAAGCTTTTTACATGGTTACAAGAGGTAAGGCAAAGAAAAAAGATTTAACAGGTCTTACTGATAAACAAAAAATGGAAAGAAAAGCCTTAATATCTGATGCTTCAAAAAAGTTAAAAGGTCAGAGAAAAGATACTGAAGGTATGGGTGAGAAGGGAGCAACAGTTAGATTGTCTGATAGAGTTCAATCTATTAGTCCTAAAGGTAAAGGAAAGTCTCCTGCTCAGATTATAAAAGAAGGAAGAGTAAGTCCTGTTACTCGCAGGTATGGTAATCCTAATCTTATGGAAAGAACAGATGCCGCACCTCTTCCAAAGATGAGTAAAGAAGCTAGAAGAATGAGAAGAATGGCTCAATTAAAAGTTCTTCCTAAAGGTTTCTTTAAAAATAAAACAGAAGAGTTAGATGTTATAAGAGGTGATATACCTCCAAGACTTACTGCTTCTCAAATAGCAAAAGAGTTTAGAGAAAATGTTTTACGAGGAACTAAAACAGTTAAGACTCCTCAAGGTAAAGCTAAAGTAACAGAACTTGCAGTTCCTGCTTCACAAGAAATTAAAAAGTTTCCTAAAAGAAAAACTTTAAGTATAGGAGATAAATTAAAAGGTACACTTGCAACTGAAAGAAATATTAAGAAACAGATTCTTAAAATTAATAAGGGTGACTTTGGAGGACCTAATAAAAGTTTAGTAAGTGATGTACCTAATCGACCTATAGGTAAAAAAGAACAGTTGGTTGAAAAAGGTGTAGCTTATGATAGAAAAAGTAAGACTGCAGAAATATTTAAATTTAGAAAAGATGAAATTCAAAAATATAGAAAAGCTTTAAATAGTGCAGAAAAAAGTCTTATGTCTAATCCTGCAAAGGCAACTCTTAATGATTTAAAAAATAGAAGTGTAATTAAAAATGCTACTAAGGGAAGTCCTTATGGCACTATTAAAAATAGAGTTAGTAAATTAATTGAAAAGCAAAAGGAACTTAAACCTAAATTAATAGGTAGTTTAAGAATGAAGCTTGACAATTTAGAAAATAGAAAACCTGCAGCAACAGGTGTAAAAGAAAAGTTTGGTGTAATACCTAGAAAGAAAGGTGGTATGCTAAACTATAAAGCAGGTACAAAAAAGAAAACTGTAGGTAAAAATAAATTAGGTAAGTTTAAAGGTGCAATGCTTTCTCTTATGCCTATGGGTGTATATGATACTATTGACATGATTGATACTGCAGTTAGAACAGGTGTGCCATTTAAATTAGGTACTAAAGGAAAAACTATACGAGGTGTTGGTAAAGCAATGCGTGGTTATGGCAAGGCAATGACAGGGAGAAAAAAATAATGGCAGTTAAAAAAATACTTACACTAGGTAAGTCTCTTAAAGAAAATATAGATGATGCCTATGAAAAATTTATTACAGGTGGTGGTACTACAGGTAGAAATAAAAAAATTACTATACAAAAAAAAGATATAGATAAAAAAATTGCTAAACAAGAACAAGTTAGTAAAAGAGCAGAAAACTTAGCAAAAAAACAAAAGAAAGCTAAAAAAATAGTTGATAAAAAACCTTCTGTTAAAAAACTTACAAGTGATGCAAAAACAAAAAGAAATATAAAAAGTAAAATTAATAAAGCAGAAAAAGTATTTAGTAGAAAAGAATATAATAAAAAATTAGCTGATACTTTAAAAAAGAATAAAGTTAATAAAATACCTAAAGATACTAAAAAGAAACAATCAACTGCTTTAACTGTTACTAAACAACCACCTAAAAAAACAGGAACTAATTTAGTTACTATTCCTAAAGGAACTAATATAGTTAAAAAGAAAACTACTTCTTTAACTACAATTCCTAAATTAAGTGGAGCTGCAACAGGCAATAAAATTTTAAATTTTTTAAAAAGAAATAAAGGTAAAATTGGAGCAGGTGCAGTTGCAACACTACTTCCGTTTGCAATAGGAACAGATAAAAATGTAGGTGAAGGTAAGAATATTGGTGGAGGTAATAAGGATAAAAAACCTAAAAAAGATTTTACTCCTAAAGTAAAAAAATCTCCTACACCTGAAGTAAAAATAAAAAAGTTGCCTAAAGCTCCTACTAAAACTCAAAAGAAAAGTAGAAGTAATATTAAAGGTTCAAGTAGTTATGATGCTCAGTTTACTTATGATAATTTAGTAAAAAGAGGTGGTAAAAAGTTTGCAAAAGCAAGAATGTCACCAGAAAATTATGCAAAAGTTAAAAAATTATCTGTAGGTGATAAAGTGGGTCTTAAAGATTTACCACCTAAATCTATAAATCCGGGTATACATAAATTACCTGCAAAAGCTAAAATGAATATGGGATTTAAACCTATGTTTGGTGGTGGTCTTATTGCAAGTTTTTATGATAAACCTGAAAAGATTGAAAAGTATAAAGGTAATACAACTTCTGCAAGACAGGTAAAGGGTTATGGAAAAGCAAAAAAGAAAGCTTAAAAAAGTTATTAAAGGATTAAGTAAAGCATCTAAGACTCATGCTAAACAAGCTAAAACTTTAAAGAGTATTTTACGTAATGGCAAAAAGAAAAGACCCTAAAGTTGGTACAGGTAAAAAACCAAAAGGTTCAGGCAGACGTTTATACACAGATGAGAACCCTAAAGACACAGTTAGCATCAAGTTTGCCACACCTGCAGATGCAAGAGCCACAGTTGCAAAAGTTAAAAAAGTTAATAAGCCATTTGCGAGAAAGATACAAATACTTACTGTTGGCGAACAAAGAGCTAAAGTAATGAAGAAAACACAAGTTGCAAATATTTTTAAAAAAGGTAAGGAACAAATAAGAAGGTTACATGGTAAAGCATGATAGAGTTTGTGTTAGTGTTTATGATGGGGATAAGAGTAATAGACCAAACACAAACCTTTCAAGATATAGATAGATGTTTATATTTTGCACAAAGACTTCATAAACAACCACCAATACCACAAAAGGAAGGACCTAGCTTACGAATAACTGCATATTGTAAACCCATAAGGAAAAGATAATGTTAGCAGAACTAGCCGCAGCAAATGCCGCTTTTGGAGTAATAAAAAGTTTTGTTTCCAATGGCAAAGAACTTTCAGGTTGTGTAAAACAGATATCAGATTTTGTATTTTCAAAAGAGCAGTTAGAAAAAAAGGCAAGTAAGAAAAAAGCAAGTGGTGGTGGTGGAGACCTAGAAGAGTTTATGGCTCTTGAGCAGATAAGAGAGAAAGAAGAAGAACTTAAAAAAATAATGATTTATCTAGGCAGACCCGGACTTTGGCAAGATTGGCAAAGATTTCAAGCAGAAGCAAGAAAGTCTAGAAGATATGCAGAAAAGATGGCAGAAAAACGTAAACAAGAATTAATAGAATATATAGGATATGGAATAGGTTTTATAGTTGTTTTATTTTTTGCAGGTGTATTAGCATGGTTTGCTGGTAAATGGACAGGAAAGTTTTAACACCTTGTATAGGTGTATGCAAATTAAAAAATAATATTTGTATAGGTTGTAAAAGAACAATAAAAGAAATTAAAGAAGCATATGACAAAGTAAAGGAGTTACAATGGCAGTCGCTAAAAAGAAAAAATCAGGTTCACCTAAACCAAAAAATCCTGCGTTATATTCAAGAGTAAAAGCAGAAGCTAAACGTAAATTTAAAGTATATCCATCAGCTTATGCAAATGCATGGCTTGTACGTACTTATAAGAAACGTGGTGGAACTTACTAATGGCAAAGCCTAAAAATAGTGGCTTAACTAAATGGTTTAAAGAAGATTGGCGAGATGTTAAGACAGGTAAAAAATGTGGAAGGTCAGGTAAAGATAAAAAATCTAGACCTTATCCTGCCTGTCGACCAAAAGCAGTAGCAAGTCGTATTAGTAAAGCTGAAGCAAAGAAAAAGACAGGACCTAAAATGGTTAAGTGGTCTGTAACTGCATCAGGTAGAAAAAGAAAAACAACTAAACCTAGAAAGAGGATAGCATGAGTAAATATCCCGGAGTAAAAAGGTTACCATCAGGAGGAATAGAATATCGTGGCAAAAAATTTGCAGGATTTAATAAACCTAAAAGGTCTGACAGACCGGGCAAAAAAGGCATGGTCTTGGCTAAAGAAGGTGATAGAATTAAACTTATACATTATGGTGACTCTTCAATGGGTCACAACTATTCTAAAGAAGCTAGAAAAAGTTTTAAAGCTCGTCATGCGAAAAATATTAGTAAGGGTAAAATGTCTGCGGCTTATTGGGCGAATAAAAAATTATGGGCAGGAGAAGGCAAAAGCAAAAAAGCACCACCTAAGACTCAAAAACATACAAAGGGAATCAGAAGAGCATAAAAGAAAATGGTATGACTGGTTAAGAGGTAAGTAATGGCTATTGGTAGAAGTAGTATTTCAAAACAAATAAAAAAGCCTGTTGTTAAAAAGATTAAAAAAAGAAAGATTAAAAAGAAATGAGTACATCAGGCACATATGATTTTTCTATGGATATAGATGAGGTTATCCAAGAAGCAATGGAAATGATAGGTGGTGAACCTACTCTTGGACATGAGCCTAAATCTGCAAGAAGGTCAATTAATTTATTACTATCTGATTGGCAAAATAGAGATATAATGTTATGGACTGCAGAAACTTCTACAGTTACTGTTACTGCAAGTGTAACTACATATGCACTAGCATCTTCAAGTATAGATGTATTAGAAGCAGTTGTTAATAGAGATGATATTGATGTACAATTAGAACGTATATCTATGCAAGAATTTTTAAAGATTCCAAATAAAAAACAAACAGGTAAGCCTATTCAATATGCAGTAAGACATGAAAGAGATAGACCTGAAATATATGTCTGGCCGCTTCCTGAAAATTCTACAGATAAACTTAAATTAGAATTAATTAGATATATGCAAGATGTAAATAAATCTGCAGTACAGACACCTGATATTTCAAGAAGATTTTTACCATGTTTAACTGCAGGTGTTGCATATTATATGTCTATGAAAAGACCAAATGTAGATATGAATAGAATTTCAATGATAAAAACAGAATATGAAGAAAGACTTGCAAGAGCTTTAACTGAAGATAGAGAAAGAGTAAGTTTATTAATTAAACCAAAGATTAGTATATAATGGCAAAAAGTAGAAATGTATTTGGTCTATGTGATATTTGTGGTTTTAAATATAGATTAAATCAATTAAAAAAAACTAGTTATGGTGCAATGGTATGTCCTACAGATTATGATGGAGCATACGATTTAAAGAATCATCCTCAAAATAAATCACCTAATGTTAAAAAAGAAGTATTTATTAGGGATGCAAGACCTGACCCTAGAACAGATATACAATCTAATTGGGAGTCAGTAGATGAAAATTGGGAAAATAAAGATAAGTATTGGAATTTAATATGAGTGATTTTACAGGACAAAAAATTGCAAATACCTACAAAAATTTATTACAAGTTAGTGTAGCTAATAGTGCATTAGATAGTACATTAAAAAGTGTTGAAACAGGTGCAGGTAATGTAACTCCATTACAAATATCTACAGACAAAGTTAATATAGGTGGTACATTTCAAATAGGTGGTGTAGCCTTAACTGCAAATGTAACTGCCTTAAATAACATTGCAGATTTATCAAGTCTTACAGGTGTTGTAGTAGGTGACTCAGGAACTCTTTCAGGGAGAACTATTACAGGAACTAGTCCTATATCTATAAGTAATGGTAATGGTGTTTCAGGTAATCCTACTATAAGTCTTGCAACTACAGGTATAACATCTGCAACCTATGGACCTTTAGGTAAATTTAATATTGATACTTTTGGTAGAGTAGTAAGTGTAAGTGTTGCAACTACAGTATCTGCTAATGCTTTTGTTGGTGGAACACTAAATGGTTCTTCTCTTACAGTAGAGAATGATACATCTATAGGTGGTGATGTAGTTATTGAAGGCACTACTAATATGAAAGCAGTAAGTGCAACTGATGTAACACTTAATAATTTAACAATAACATCTAACTTAATAAATATAGGAACAGTAAGTGCAACCACAGTAGAAACAAGTGTATTAAATGCAACTACAGCAAGTATAACTGATTTAACTGCAGGAACAATAAGCTTTAGTGATACATCAGTAAGTTCTTTAAATGCAACTAATTTGTTTGGGGTAAGTATAAATGCAACAAGATTGTTTCAAGATGGTGTAGCAGTTCCTTCAGGTACAGCTATTGCAGCAGTAAGTGCTTTAACACATACTAATTTAAATGCAATTACAAGTATTAATTCAGTTACAACTTCTATTAATGGTACAATAACATCTGTTAATAATTTGGCAGTAGCTGTAAGTGCTTTAACTAAAACTAATCTAGATGCTATTACAAGTATTAATACAGTTACAACTTCTATTAATGGAGCTACAACAAGTATTAATAGTGCAATAACATCTGTTAATAGTTTTGTAATAGCTGTTAGTGCATTAACAAAAACTAATTTAGATGCTATTACAAGTATTAATACAGTTATAACTTCTATTAATAATGCAACGACATCTATTAATAGTGCAATAACATCTGTTAATAGTTTAGCAATAGCTGTTAGTGCCTTAACTAAAACTAATTTAGATGCTATTACAAGTATTAATTCAGTTACAACTTCTATTAATGGTACAATAACATC
>VTLG01002720.1_pt1 | contig 19858 bp, 26 predicted proteins | sample 4694571 | NCBI WGS metagenome assembly VTLG01 (sample SAMN12604809, study PRJNA352737) | marine metagenome | biome: ENVO:00000447; feature: ENVO:00000209|ENVO:00000569|ENVO:01000036; material: ENVO:00002151; isolation source: viral sequences binned using virsorter ... | reverse complement strand
CAGCTGCTAAATTAGCTGGTGCATCAGCGATAGAATCATCAAACGCATTTAGACAACTAGCACAGGCTCTTGGCTCAGGAAGGCTGGCTGGTGATGAATTTAGGAGTGTTTCAGAACAAGTACCAACAGTTCTTGCTCCTATTGCTGAAGAACTTGGCGTTACTATTGGTGAGCTTAAAAAATTAGCTGCTGATGGCAAATTGACCAGTGATGTTGTTCTTAGAGCTTTGGGAAGGATAGGAAATGAGGGCAGTGGTTTTTTAAAAGAATTATTAAAAAACGATCCGACACAAGTATTTAAAAACTTTTCAAATGCAACAGAAGATTTGTCGAGAGCCTTTGGTGATGAGCTTAGACCCGCTGTTGAAGATGTGACAATACTTCTCACTAATTTTATTGGTTCAGTAACTGAGTTTGTAAAATCTGATGCTGGACAGGCAGCCATAATGATTACAAAAATTGCTGTTGCTGCAAAACTTTTGGCGGTAGGTATTCCAATAGTCACAGGTGCATTTACGGCTTTGATCGCAAAATTAAATATGGTCGGTGTTCAAAGTCTCATTGCATCTGGTGGTTTTACAAGTATGCAAGCGGCCTCACTACTGGCTGCTGGTGGTGTAGGAAAAGTAACTCTTGCACTTGGAGCTTTGAAAATTGCGATAGCTACAACTGGTATAGGTTTACTTGTCGTTGGTGTTGGAGCTTTAGCGACAAAATTAGTAGAAGCAAACAGAAATCAGAGAGAATTTAATAAAGCTTTGGAAGATGGAAACCAAATAGCACTCAGGGCTGAAATGGCCAAAGTTGACAAAAGAAGATTTGATATTCTTAGAAGGCTTGCAACAGCAGAACAAAATAACAACAAGAGAGCAATTAATTCATTAACAAAACAGTTAGATTTAGAGCATGAAAATTATAAAGTCTTGAGAGATAGGCTTAATGAAGAGATTAAAAAAACTAATGAGATAGATAGACAAAATGAGAAGCTTGAAGAACAGGGCAAAATACAAGATGAAAATAAAAAGAAAGCTGAGGAGTTGAAAGAAAAAATGACTGCTGTAGGTGAAGAGATTGAAAGCAGTATAAAAAATAATTTAAGGGACGCTATAACAGGGGCTAAATCATTTGGAGAGGCCATGACAAATGTATTGAACCGTATTAGAGATAAGATTATTGATGCACAGATTGAAAAGATACTTGGTGGCTTTGGTGAAAACTTTGGTAAGTCTGCCTCTGGTGGAGGAGGTAAAGGGATTGGAGGATTTCTTGGCGGAATACTTGGAGGACTATTTAGGGAAAATGGTGGCCCTGTAAAAGCTGGTAAACCATATATTGTTGGAGAACGCAGACCTGAGCTATTTGTTCCAAGAACCTCTGGAACGATAATCCCATCTGTTCCAATGGGCGGTGAATCAGTTACAAATAATATTGTTGTCAATGTAGATGTTTCAAATACCGCTGTTGAGGGCAATGATTCTGATGCTACATTGTTTGGAGAGCAGCTTGCTACTGCAATTCAAACTGAAATAATTAATCAACAAAGGTCTGGAGGTTTACTAAGTAAATGACAGTACAAACTTTTCCAATAGCAAATCCATCTTATAACTCAAGAATTGAGTCAATAACAAATGTAAGAGTTATCAAATTTGGTGATGGGTTTGAACAGAGATTAACTGAGGGGTTGAATCAAATTGCTCTTACTGCAACACTCACTTTTGAACTAACTAAAACTGATGGTGATACTGCTATTGAATTTTTAAAAGATCGAATAATTGATGGAGAATCTTTTTTTTATACTTTGCCAAATGAAACAACTGCAAAAAAATTTGTTTGTGATAAATTTCCAAAAAGTATTCCATTTTTAGACAGAGTAAGACTTACTTGTGTATTTAGAGAAGTGTTTGAACCATAATGGCAATACCATTTTCTGAACTTAATAAAATAAATCCAAGTTCTATCATTGAACTTTTTGAGCTTGATTTGACAGTCGGGTTACATATTCCAGCGGGAAATCCACAAAATTTACAAACTAATTTTGCTTTTCATAGCGGATCTAAAATTGGAACATTTGCTTCATTAGTTTTTCGTGGCAAGACATATCAAAGACTACCTGTTCAAGTAACTGGTTTTGAAAAAAGGGGATCAGGTGTAAATCCTAGACCCACAATAACTTTCAGTAATTTTTTAGGTATTGAAAAAGACGGAACTGTGATGACTATGACTGATTTTTTAAATATTGTTAATACGGTCACACCCTCAAATGATTTATTAGATGCAAAAATAACAAGAAAATTACCTTTGGCAAGTGCTTTAGATAATGAAAATTTTATAGATAATAGTAATCCTTTTGGAACACCTAGTGATGACAGACTTAGGGACGAAATATATTTTATTGATCGCAAAGCCCTTGAGACAAGAAACTTAGTGCAGTTTGAAATGGTCAGCAGAATTGACATGGAAAATAAAAAAGTCCCAGCTAGAGTAGTCACAAGAGATATATTTCCATCTGCGGGTAACTTTTTCTAATGAACAATTACATTTGGTCAGATGAAGCTTTTAACCATGCAAAAGAATGTTACCCACAGGAGTGTTGTGGGTTGATTTTAGACATTGAAGGAACACATACATATTGGAAATGTAAAAACATATCAGGTCTTTATAAAGAAAAATCATTTGTTATTGATCCTATTGACTACGCTAATGGAGAAGATCAAGGCGAGGTTTTAGGAATTGTCCACAGTCACCCAGATGGAGAAATGGGTTTTAGTTATACTGATAGGCTAAGCTGTAAGTATTTAGATATTCCTTTCTATCTTGTTGAGCCTGATTCACAAAGTATTATTGTTTTGTATCCATCTGAGGTAAATGATTAAAGTAAAAGTTTATGGAAAGCTAAGAAAATTTGTAGGTCAATCCTTTTTTGACTTAGAAATAACAAGTCCCAAAGAGGCTTTTAGTTTTCTAGTTAATAACTTTCAAGGAATCAAAGAACATATAAAAGAGCAAGAATATTGCATTATGGCTGGTGATGTAAGGATCACTGAAGATTTGCTAGATATGCAAACACAAAGTGAAATCAAAATTATTCCTGTTGTACATGGTGAGTTTTTAAATTTTATTTTAGGTGCCGCTGCAATATTTGGTGGTAAAGCTGTAGCTGGAGCAACAGCTGGGATTTTGGGGGCAAAAATTCTAGGAACTACAGTTGCTACTCTAGCTGGGGCTGCTCTTACAAGTATTGGAGTAAATATGGTTATAGGTGGTGTTACTGATATGTTGACCCCAGATGTACAGCAGCCGCAACAATCAGGCATGGATCAAACAGACCCGCAAGCTTTGACAAGTTTTAACTTTACTGGTCTTGCTAATGTGTCAAAGCAAGGTGTTCCAATACCTATTGTTTATGGTGAAGTCATGGTCGGTAGTGTTATCGTAAGTGCGGGGGTAGATACTTTTCAGATAAATTCCTAAGATGGCAGATTTTTTTGGAGAGGCTAATTCAGATATACGGACAATCATTGCTGCGAGATATGCAGGGCTGCCCTCTGGTACTTTAAGATCAGTAGATTTTGCAACTATCATTGATGCAATATCAGAAGGTGAGATTGAATTAAGTGCAACGGCTCACAAGAATAACATCACAGACATAAATAGCGTTGCCTATGTTAATTCGTTTTTAAAAGATATTTTTTTAAATAAACAAAGTGTTTTACAACAAGATGCTGATATTAACAATCCAAGTGCTAGTCAAAAAAATTTTCAAGATGTTGTTGTTAAATATGTAAGAGGTACACAAAATCAACCATCACTACCAGCAGCTAAAATTCAACAAAGTCCTGTGCTTGGAGGCGATATTGGACAAGTCGTGTCCTTACCGCAGGGCGGCACTTTAACACCCAGAAGCATAAGCGTATCTGATAGCGATATAGATGCTGTAAGCATAAAAGTAACTTTTGACCAATTTTTTAAAATAAATCCAGAAAATGGTGACAGGGAAAGCATCAAAGTCAGAATCAAGATCATAGTTGACCCCAGCAATGCAACTGAGCATACATTTATTAATGAAGAGATTGAGGGTAAAAGTTTTGCCTCATATTCAAGAGATTACGGAGTAACTTTTTCTAATTTTCCTAACTTTAATGCTAGTGGTTTTTATCCTGTTTCTGTTCGTTTAGAAAGGGTTACAGATGAAGGTGACTCTAACTTTTTTTCTACCATGCGTCTTGGTGGAGCTAATGAAATAATATTTGAAAATAATAACTACCCAAATGTTGCCTGTGTTTCTTTAAGGTTAAATTCTGAGATTTTCCCATCTATGCCATCAAGAGTGTTTCGCATAAGAGGAAAAAAGGTGAAAATTCCAGTAAACGCAACAGTGAGAAGAGAAAATGGCAGTTTGGCATATGCAGGGACTTGGAACGGATCTTTTAAAACAGATAAAGAGTGGTGTAGTGATCCAGCTTTTATACTTTATGACTTACTTACGGACACTAGGAGTGGCTGTGGTTTACCAGAATCAGCAATAAATAAATTTTCATTGCAAAAGTTAAGTGCATATTGTGGACAACTTGTACCTGATGGGTTTGGTGGAACCGAGCCAAGATTTTCATTAAATGTAAATTTGTCAAATGCAAAAGACGCTAATACTCTGGTCAATGATATTTGTTCTGTTATGAGAGCAACTGCTTTCTATTCAGAAGGAGAAATAAAGTTTGCCCAAGACGCACCGCAAGACATTACTGATCCAACCAATACACATTTTGATTATGTTTTTAACAATGCAAATGTTTTAGATGGAGATTTTACATATCAAGGAAGTTCTTTAAAAACTAGGTTTAACGTGATTAATATTTCATATTTCGATATGGAAAATTTTACTCTCGACTATGTAACTGTTAAAGATGATGACGGAATTGCTAGATATGGAGAAAGAATAAAAACCATAAAAACTTTTGGAACTACATCAAGAGGACAAGCACAAAGAGTCGGTAAGTGGTTTCTATTTACTCAAAACAGTAATAGTCAAGTCTGTACTTTTACTACAAACATTGCTGCTGGAGCAATTCTTAACATAGGCGATATTATTGGCATTTCTGATAGGGTCAAAAGTGCAACCAGAAGAGGTGGACTAATAAAAGCAGCTACAAATGTGAAAATTACTTTAGATGACGTAAGTCAAACTAATTTGCCTGACATAGGTGACTCTCCTACAATTACCTGTTTTTTACCTGACGGAACACCACAGACAAGACCAATAACCAGCTACACAAATTCTAATGAAGTAAATGTTAATCAAAACTTTTCACAGGTACCTGTAGTCAATAGTCCATACATTTTAGAATCTGGTTCTCTTGAGGCACAAGTATTTAAAGTTACATCAATTAAAGAAAATGCAAATCGAACTTTTACTATCTCTGCTTTAGAGCATAGATTTAATAAATATTCACAGCTTGACCAGACTGAAACTTTCCCTGACAGAAATATAAGCTTGTTGACAGCAATTTTGCCATCACCAGCTGGAGTAACGGCAACTGAATCAATAGTTGTTATTAATAATCGTGCAGTTACAAAATTATTTCTTGACTGGCAAGATGTTGAAGGAGCATCTGCATATTTTTTGCAGTACAAACATGAGAATGATAATTTTACATCTATTAATTCACAGCAGTCGGAAGCTGAAATATTTAATGTTCGTGATGGTTTATATACAATAAGAATTTTCACAGTTAATGCAGTAGGTGAGCTTTCTGGAAGTCCTACTGAAATTGAACTCACAGCTACTGCTGATAGTGCTATTCCAGAAAATCCAACTGACTTTGAAATAGAGCCTATTAATAATTATCAGGTCAGATTAAGTTGGACGCAATCTACAAGTATTGACGTAATCTTTGGCGGTACCTGTATTATCAGGCATAGTCCAAACGCTATCGGGCAGACAACATTTAGTAATTCGATTGATTTAGATACAAGCAACGGTAATACTACAGAAATCACAGTTCCAGCTTTAACAGGAACTTACAGTATTAAATTCAAAGATTTAGGCGGTAGATTTTCTGCTACAGAGGCAAAAGTAGAATTAGCATTGCCACAAACACAAGATGAAGTACAACTTAAAAAGGCAAACGGAACTGATTTTAGAGAGCAGACTGCTTTTAGCGGATCAAAAACAAATCTGAGTGTTGTCTCTGGTGCATTGCAACTAACAAACCCAGCTAATAATTTATCTGGAACTTATGATTTTGCCTCAGTTTTTGATTTAGGTGCTGTTTTTACAGATTTAAGACTAAAAAGACATATAAAAAGTGAAGGATTTAACATTAATGCAAACTTTGATGCAATACCAAATCTAGATTTAAGAACTAATTTTGATGGTGCCGCAGTAGATAGATTGAAGGGCAGATTAACTGTTGCTGTAACAAACGACAATCCATCTGGCAGTCCAACATTTTCATCTTTTACAAATCTTACAAATGGAAGTTTCAGTGGTAGAGCTTTTAAATTTAGATCAAATTTGATTTCTGTTGATACAAATGAAAATATAAAATTTGAAGAATTAGGATTTGATGCTTTTTTACCAGCAAGAGCAGAAAATAAATATCAACAAGGCGGGGCTGGTGGGCCTATAAAATCAATACCCTTACAATCTGGTACAAACTCAGGTGGTTTTGCTGTTGTGTTTGCAAAGCCTTTCTTTACTGGCACAAGTGACATAGGTGGGTCTGCAACGGAGTTTACACCCTATATTGGGATTTCTACATACGATCTGCCATTAGGAGGCACATACGAACTGTCAAATGTCTCTGGTACAGGTTTTACGATATTATTTAAAGATTCATCAAATAATCCTACAAATGTGAAATTTTCTTTCCAAGCGTTAGGATATGGAAAAGGAGCTTAATTAATGGCAAGAGATCATCTTGACAATGTAGGAGGGACAGCTTTTACCGTTGATAATGGTACAGGTCTGCAAGTAAGAACAAAATTGCAGAAAGTAATTGATGCTTTGAGGACTTTACAATCTGGTAGTGGCGATCCATCATCAGGTCTAAACGCATATCAGTTGCACGTTAATGAAGTAAGTAATACATCACAGCTTTTAAAAATAAGAAACAAAGCCAATGATGGATTTGTCACAATAGGTGATGTTGCGGTTGAAAATTTAGGTTTGCTGCCAAAGTCAGGAGGCACTCTTACTGGTGTTTTAAATGCCGTTGCTGGAACAACAACAGCACCATCAATAAATTTTGGAGATAGTTCTACAGGAATCTATAAAAAAGCAAGCAACAAAATTGGCCTTACTTTTGCAACAAATGAGATTACTTTTTTTGACTCAGATGGTATTACAATCAATAATCAAAAAGAACTGAGGCTATCAGAGCCATCAACGGCTGGAAGTGAATATGTAGGATTTAAAGCACCAGACACAATAGCTTCAAATGTTGTATGGAAACTACCTAATGCTGATACCACTGTCTCAGGTTATGCTCTTATTTCTGATGGATCAGGAAACCTTACATGGGGGCCAGCTGCGGGTGGTGCTACAGGAGGCGGCAGTAATGAAATTTTCTGGGAAAATGACCAAATAATCACTCAAAATTATGCTATTACAAATGGAAAAAATGCTGGAAGTTTTGGGCCTATAACGATTGCAAGTGGTGTCACAGTTACAGTTGGTTCTGGTGAGACATGGACAGTAGTCTAAGTATGTATATAATAAATTTATGAGCCAACTCAAAGTCGATAGTATTATCCCAAGAGCAGGGGTCGCCACTGGACATGGTGGTGGAGTAATACAAGTAATTAGTGCCTATAAAGGTGACCGTTTTACAACATCAAATACAAGCCATACCGATATCACAGGCATGACCTTAGATATCACCCCACTCAATAGCACAAGTAAAATTTTAGTCATGGCTTCTTTTGGGGCAGCTTGTACTAGACAGAATAATTTAGATCATGGCCATGTAATTAGAGTTTTAAGAAATGGTTCAGATGCTAACTTGCTAAATGGAACAGCGGTTGGAAATAGAATTAGAACTACTTGGAAAGGGGCAGGGCTTTCTTTTAACTCTGACCACATTGCTGGTGGATTTGCATTTATGGGTGTAGATAATCCATCAACAACAAGTACTTTGACTTATAAAATTCAAGTTCATTGTCAAAGCAGTTCACACGCATTTTTTCTAAATGGAAACGCTAGTGATGGTAATGACGGTTCTATTTATAACGGTAGATCCATGAGTTCTTTAATTGCAATGGAGATCACAGCATAATGTCTGAGTTAGATTTTGACGCTATTTACAAAGCTTACGCTGGTGTTGTTACAACTATTGATGAAGGAACTGGAGCTTATGATAAAGATGGTAAGTCTGTTACATTAGATCAGAGCAAAATAGACGCAGCAAGGGCTACTTTAAATGCTGAAGCTGCTGCTATTAAATATCAAACTGACAGGACAAGAAATGGCTCTACTATTTATGCTTCGATAGGAGATCAACTTGACATGTTGTATAAGGATATTGTTGCGGGTAAACTAGATGCAACTGGAACGTGGGCTACCCACATCAAAGCAGTTAAAGACGCAAATCCCAAACCTAGTTAATTATGAGTACTCTTGCAGTTGGAACTATTAAAGGTGCGTCCTCATCAGCCCCAACAATCCAAAATACAAGCGGAACTGAAGTTGGTCGCTTTGTAAGGACATGGTGTCGTTTTAATGGCACTGGAACAGTGGCAATCAAGGACAGCTTTAATGTAAGCTCTATTACCGATAACGGAACAGGAAATTATACAATTAATTTTACTAATTCTTTTGCAGACAGTCATTATTCTTTTGCAATGACATCTAATGCACCTGTTAACTCAGGGCAATCTCCTCAAATGCACTGTATAACTTCATGTCAAAATGCGACCACCAGTGGCATAAACTTTGCAATTTTTCACCCTCAACAAAGTGCATCTTTTGGTAGGGCTGATGGAACTCGTTGTGGTGTAATTATCTGTTAAAACTATGTCAACACTTAAAGTAAACACAATTCAGGACGCAAGCGGAGGTAATGAATCCAGTGCTAGTCAAATTTCACAAGGAAGAGCAAAAGCTTGGGTTCGTTTTGATGGAACAGGTACAGTTTCTATAACAGATAGTTTTAATGTAAGTTCGATTACTGATAACGGCACAGGAAGATATGGGTTTGATTTTACAAATAATATGGCTAATGGAAATTTTGCAGTATTGATAAGTACAGTTGAAGATGCTGATGCTGGCGGTAGTACTAGTGAATATACAACCTCAGGATTTAATGTTTTTACTACTGATGATGGAAATTTTACAGATAGACCTATTGTTTCTGCTGTTGTTTTTGGCGATCAGTAAAAGGTATTCTATAATAAAAGAAAAAACTTATGGCTAACTCTGATAAACGGTTTATCTACACTAATGACGAAGGTAATCTCTGCATTGTAGTTCCAGCAGACAACTGTCCTCTTTCTTTAGATCAAATAAAAGCTAAGGATTGCCCTAGCGGAAAAACTATTTATACTGTTGATAAGTCTGTAATTCCCACTGATAGGAGTTTCAGAAACGCTTGGACTTATACGGAGTAAAACATGGGATTTGGCATAGACATGGCAAAAGCCAGAGAAATTCATAAAGGTAATATCAGAGCAGCAAGAGAGCCAAAACTTGCAGAGCTTGATATTGAATTTCAAAAGGCGTTAGAAACTGGAGCTAGTACAACTGCTATCGTTGCAAAGAAACAGGCACTCAGGGACGCACCAGCAGACTCTGGTATCGCAGCTGCCTCAGATGCTGACGCACTAAAAGCACAATGGAAAACTGATATACTTGGCACATCACCTTATAGCTAAATGGCGATTATTGCTGGAACTTATGATTTCACTGTTCAAAGAAGAGCAGATCATACAGAGTCCATAAGAATAACTGACTCTAATGATAATGCTGTAAATTTAACAGGAGCTACTATTGCGGCTCAGGTTTGGGACAAAGCAAGGACTGGTAAATATGCAGATTTTACAGTTGCTTACACAAACAGAACAAATGGTGAATTTACAATAAGTCTTTCTAGTACACAGACAACACAGTTTACAGTTGATGAATTATCTTATGATGTTTTAATTTTAAACTCAGCAGGCAAGCGAGAATATTATTTAGAGGGTAATATATTTGTAAGTGAAGGTTATACCACAATCTAATGAGCAACATCAACATCACTCAAAACAAAAACACTGTTACTGTTAACGGTGAAACAAGAGTTGTAACTGTCAAAGTAGCAGGGCCTCAAGGTATTCAAGGTGAAGGCTTTGATATTTTATTAGACCATACCGACAAACAAGACAATTCTGTGATGTACTACAACGCAAGTTCTGGTAAGCTTAAATTAGATTCAACTACAACCAAAACTACACTCGTTAATGGAGGGAATTTTTAGGCCATGTCTAACACTATAAGAATTAAAAAAAGAGCAGCAAGTGGTAGTGCTGGCTCACCCTCTAGTCTGTTTCCCTCAGAATTAGCTTATAACGAAAACGACAACAAACTATATTATGGTTTTGGTGATGACGGTCAAAGCCCACCTAGTGCAACTTCAATAATCACAATCGGTGGATCTGGTGCATTTTTTAACAAGACAGATACAAGAAATGCAAATCTTATTTTAGCTGGCCCAACCACTGGATCGGCTGCGGCACCTACATTTAGGTCACTTGTAGAAAACGATATTCCCTCGATTGGACACTCGAAGGTCAGCGACTTCGATACAGGCGTTAGAACTAACAGGCTAAATGAAATGACTGCCCCAAATGGTGCGGTTTCATTTAACAATCAGACAATAACTAATGTTGCTGACCCCACAGCTGACCATATGGCAGCAAATAAGGGATATGTAGATGGGGTTGCACAGGGCTTAGATATTAAAGACTCAGTTCAAGCAGCAACAACAGGAAATATTACTATTGCAACTGCTTTAAATAATGGTGACACAATAGATGGCGTTACTCTTTCTACAAATGATCGAGTATTGGTCAAAGACCAGTCTAGTGCAAGTGAGAACGGTATTTACAAAGTCGGATCTTCACCAGCAAGGGTTGATGACTTAGCAGCTGGAGCTGATGCGGCAGGGGCTTTCACTTTTGTTGAATCAGGTACTGTTAACGGTGACAATGCTTTTGTTTGTAGTTCTGATAAGGGATCAGCGGTAGTTGGGACAAATAACCTTACCTTTGTACAGTTCTCTGGGGCGGGTCAAGTTATAGCTGGCAATGGTATTGATAAGTCTGGAAACACACTTTCTGTTGATCTTAAATCTAATGGTGGTTTAGTTATTGAATCTACTGAGATTGCTGTTGATCTTGGTGCTAGTTCTATCACAGGAACTTTAGCGGTATCTGACGGTGGAACAGGAAGTGCAACTGCCTCTGGTGCGAGGACAAATTTGGGTCTAGTGATTGGCACAGACGTACAAGCTAACTCAGCCAAGCTAACAGAATTGGCGACTATGAATCAAAATACTGCTAGTTCTTTGGCAGATTTAACAAATACTGAAGTCCAGATATTAGACGGAGCAACGGTAACGACTGCACAGTTGAACAGGTTAGATGCAACATCAAGCGTACAGACTCAGTTAAATAATAAACAGCCTCTAGATGCTGACCTTACTGCTTTATCTAGCTGTCAATCTGGTGCTGCTGCTGCGTTAGCTTTATTAACATCATCTGAAGTGGCGATTCTTGATGGAGCAACTTTAAGCACTAGCGAATTGAACGTCCTAGATGGCATTACTAGCTCAACCAGCGAACTGAATATTCTTGATGGTGTGACAGCAAATGCGAGTGAACTGAACGTCATGGACGGCATCACTTCAACGACTTCTGAGTTGAATATCATGGACGGTAATACTTCTGCAACATCAACAACTTTGGCCACAGCAGATCGCTTTGTTTGCAACGATAATGGGGTAATGAAGCAAGTTTCATTGGCAAACCTAGTGAGCTTCCTTGAAGATGGATCGACCAGTGGTTTCGATATTAATGGGGGAACCTATTAGAAATTAATTTTTAAGGAGGTGAACCAATGGCAAACACAATTAAACTCAAAACTGGAAGCGGTAGTGATCCAAGTGCAAGTGATTTAATTGTTGGCGAAATAGCTATCAGGACTGACTCTGGTAAGCTTTTTACAAAAAAAGATAATGGATCTGTAGCTGAAATATCTGGAAGCGGTGGCGGTATAGATGATGGAGACAAAGGAGATATCACTGTTAGCAATGGCGGTGATACTTTTACTATTGATAATGGAGTTGTAACATCTGCCAAAATAGCAGATGGAACTATCGTAAATGCTGATATAAACGCAAGTGCAGCGATAGATGGATCGAAGATACAAACTTCTGGATTATTTAATTCAGGTGTCATAACGGCTGCTCAACACAATAAATTAGCAGCGATAGAAGAAAATGCAACTGGTGATATGACAGCAACAGAAGTTTTGTCACTTATTTCTGGTGATAACATAATTCTTGGCGAAATATCTTCAACTGGTAATTCAACTTTTGCTGGTAATATAACAATCTCTTCCAGTGATGGTGGTAGTGCAGCTGCACCAGAATTAGATTTAAACAGAGACAGTGCCTCACCAGCAGACGCAGACTATATTGGACAAATTAAATTTACTGGTGAGAGTGATGACGGAAGTAAAGAGGTCTATGCAAAAATCACAGGAAAGATAGGTGATGCAAGTTCTGGAACGGAAGATGGAATACTTGAAATCGCACACAGAAAAGCTGGTTCTAATAATATTTCTGCAAGATTCACAAGCGAAGATTTAAAACTAATAAACGGAACAGGACTTGAAGTTGCTGGTGGAGCAACAATAACAGGACTTGATGGTTTAACAATATCAAATATTCAACCTACAATCCGTTTAACTGACACTAATAATAACCCTGATTATTTTATTGATAACAATGCTGGTAATCTTAGATTCTATGATAACACTAATAGTGCCTTAAGATTAAGAATAAATTCAGGGGGAGTTTTAGTTTCTGACAACCTAGATGTTGGTGCTGGACTTGATGTCACAGGGAATATTAGTTGCACTGGAACTGTTGATGGGCGTGATCTGGCTACTGACGGAACTAAATTAGATGGAATAGAATCTGGTGCTACTGCTGACCAGAGTAACTCTGAGATTAAAACTGCTTATGAGGCAAACAGCAATACAAATGCGTTTACTGATGCACTTTTATCAAAATTAAACGGAATTGAAGCATCAGCAACAGCAGATCAGACAGCAGCTGAGATCAAAACTCTTTTAAATAGCAATGGTATTGTTAATGCTCAAATAGATGCAAGTGCAGCGATAGCAGGGTCAAAAATTGATCCTGATTTTACTGGTCAAATTGTTGACTGTCAGCGATTACAGATTACTCATCATACGCCATCAATCCAATTAATTGATAGTAATAATGATTCTGATTTTAATGTAATGAATCAAAATGGAGTTTTTAAAGTTTATGACAGTACAAACTCTGTTGGAAGATTACATATTGCATCAGATGGAACTACAGATATTTTTCAAAATTTGAATGTCGGTGCAGGGCTTGATGTAACAGGGGATATTAGCTGTACTGGAACCATTGATGGGGTCGATATTGCAGCTAGAGACACGTTATTCGGAGGCTTGACTTCTAGTTCTGGTGTATTGACCAACGGAGTAACAGCAACGACACAATCGGCTGGAAATAATACAACAAGAGTCGCCACAACAGCTTTTGTATCTACTGCAATAAATAATCTAATCAATGGAGCTCCTTCCGCATTGGATACACTTAATGAGCTTGCAGCTGCTATGAACGACAACGCTTCGTTCAGTACAACAGTTACAAACAGCCTTGCCACAAAAATGCCTTTGGCTGGGGGAGAGTTTACAGGTAATGTTACTTTCTCTGGAAGTCAGACAGTAGATGGTAGAGATTTATCTGTTGATGGTGCAAAGTTAGATGGAATTGAATCAGGAGCCACAGCAGATCAAACAGCTTCAGAAATACTTACATTAATCAAAACGGTAGATGGTGCTGGTTCTGGATTAAATGCTGATTTATTAGATGGCTATAATCATAGTCAATTTGTTAGGTCAGATGCTAGTGATAGTTTATCTGGCGACACTTATACATTTAGCGGTACATCTGAAAATGAAAAAATAGTACTTCAAGGTACAAGTAATCCTTACATTAGATTTAAAGAAGGCACAACAAATAAAGCTTATATACAATGGAGTTCTTCTGGATATTTACAACTTGTAAATTCGGAAACTGGAGAATTATTAAGAATAAAAGATGGTAATAATGGTCTGATTTATAGAGTAGGTAGTACTGAAAATATAGTATTCCACGCTGGCAACTTGTCAGAAGGAGATGGTGGTCTAACTACTAATAATTTTACAGACGCAGATCATAGTAAATTAAACGGAATTGAATCTGGTGCTACAGCAGATCAAACTAACTCAGAAATCAAAACAGCATATGAGGCTAACAGTAATACAAATGCTTTTACTGATGCTCTGCTTTCTAAATTAAATGGAATTGCCGCTTCTGCTACTAATGTCACTAATACTAATCAGCTTACAAATGGTGCTGGTTTTATTACTGCAACTCTTACTAACGAACAGGTGCAAGACATCGTTGGCGGTATGGTTTCTGGCAATACTGAATCTGGTATTACTGTCACATATCAAGATGGAGATGGCACATTAGATTTCTCTGTTGCTTCTCAGACTGATAACAATTTTACAAACGCAGATCACAGTAAACTTGATGGCATTGAAGCTGGAGCTACTGCCGATCAATCTGCAAGCGAAATCTTAACACTTATCAAAACTGTAGATGGGTCTGGAAGTGGGCTTGATGCCGACACATTAGATGGCATTAGTTCGGCCAGTTTCTTAAGGTCAGATGCAGATGATTCAATATTAGGAACTTTAACTGTTGGTGATGGTACTGGACAGCATGAATTACACCTTAAAAAAGCAGATAATAATACATCAGATCATCTTCAGTTCTATAACGGCACAACAAGAACAGGAGAAATTGGTAGTCAAGATAATAATTGGCTACGAATAAACCAAGTAACTAATAAAAATATCTACACACCTAGATACATAAGGGCTGATGGAGGTTTCTTTGTTGATAGCACAGCAAAAGGTATAAACGGTTCTGGAAACTTTATTGGAGGAACTATTGCTGGTGCATCAGATTACGGCACCTTATTAAGATCAGATACGGCAGATACCGCAAGTGGAGTTATCACTTTTAGTGCTGGGCTTATAGGTAATGTAACTGGAAACGCATCTGGTTCGTCAGGCTCTTGTACTGGTAACGCTGCCACAGCTACAACTCTTGCAAATGCACGAACCATAGCAGGGGTTAGCTTTGATGGGTCAGCAAACATATCTCTTAACAACAACGCAATAACAAACGGAGCAGGGTATATAACCAGTTCTGGAACTTCTGCTGGATTTAGTGCTGGTAACGCATCAAACCTTAACTCTGGAACAGTAAATACAGCAAGACTTCCAAATACTTACACAAAAGCGGCTCATGTTACGATTCAATCAACTGGAGCAGGCAATGATGTTAAATTAGACGCTGCCGACCATATTATTTTAGAAGCTGGTGAAGAAGAAGATGGTTCAATTATTTTTAGAGGAAATAGTGGTGTTGACTCTTATAGATTTGCAAAAGGAGGCCAAACTGCTCATGAAGGAAGATTGAGTTTTGAAAGTTTAACTGCTGATAGAAACTATACTTTTCCAGATTCAACAGGAACAGTTGCACTTACCTCAAGCGATATTACAGGAAACGCTGCTACAGCCACACAGTTGGCAAATGCTAGGACTATTGCTGGTGTTTCATTTAACGGAACAGCCAATATATCACTTAATAATAATGCAATCACAAATGGTGCTGGTTATGTCACTTCATCTGTTATTAACTCTCTAAATGCAAGTAATCTATCATCTGGAACAATACCTGATGCAAGATTCCCCTCTACACTTCCAGCAGTTGATGGATCAAACCTTACAGGAATCTCAGCTGGTGCTACAGGTGGTGGATCTGATGAAGTATTTTATGAAAATGACCAAACTGTAACAACGAACTATACTATTACTAACGGCAAAAATGCTATGGCTGCTGGCCCTATCACAATTAACAGTGGTGTTACTGTTACTGTGGGGTCAGGAGAAACTCTTACTATCGTTTAATTATGAAAACTCTAATCGAAAAGCAAATCCTTGAATGGAAAGAAGAGCTTACAAGACAAAAAACTACAAAAGAACAAGCTGAAAAAGTATTAGAGCAAACAGTTAAAACTATTGATATGATCGAGGGCGGGATACAGGCTCAGGAAATGTTGTTGAAGAAGATGAACGAACAAGAATCCCAGCCAACAGATATAGAGGGGCAAGACCCAGTATTAGAGTCAAAGTCAGCAAAGACAAAGGGCCAGCCAGCTTAATTAGTATTTCTCTTAACATAAATGGAGGAATTTAGTTATCCAAATTTACCAGAAACGGATTATATTTTAAACCCACCTACAACAATATTTTATCCACCTGTGGCGGAAGTTCCATATCTAGACCCTCTACTTCTTCCAAGTCTGGAACAGGTAGAGTCGGGACTTGGGGCAGATCGGGCAGCTGATTCTTCAAAAAAAGAGGAAGCAAGCGAGGAAGGGCCAAATATAAGCCCAGAACAGATCCCAACGAACCTACCAAAAAACCTAGAAAATACTTCAAATGTCGAAACTGTAGCTACTTTTAATCTACCATTTTTTGGTGAAATGCCTATACCAGCCCCAGAGGTTATAGCATCATCTGTCATAGCAGCTGGAACAGCCTCAGTTGTATCAGTGGCGGGTGGTATAGCAGGGCAAGCAGTTTTAAATCAAATTAAAAAAATATTTAAAAAGATATTTACTAAAATTCTTAAAAAAGAAGTATCTAATCTGAAGAAAAAAGATCAGAATTAGCTTTTACATAACTTCGTATATTGATTACATCATTGCAAATATATGCGAATTTAGACTCAGGATTTATCATGTAGCCTGATGCGTGAAGCTGACTACATTTCAAAACACGAATTAGCTGTTTATCATGCTCTTGCTTGTTTAGTTCTTCTTTGGCTAAGTCTAGCTTTACTTTTGATAATTCATTACAGGTTTGATTATCTCCCAGTGGGATCATAAATGACATCTGAACACCCCACCCCTCGTTTATGCTGTATGTTTCTTCACCTTGTGCATCATTGCCTGTATAAAAAGGTGTGATTGCCATTGTCGGTTGACTACAAACTAAAGATCCAAACTGCTGTTTACCAGTCATGCCATTATTGATATTCATGTTTTGATTAATTATTGATGAATTACCTACAGCATTAGGCTGGGCTTGCACGTTTGTGTCACCCTCTGCCTTTGCAGAATTACTGACTAAACACAGACAAGCTAGTAATAACAGAAGTTGTTGTGATCGTATCATTTAAAGTGATTTGCTCAGTTAAAGCACCAGCGGCTCTTGTAGTGGTGCTTAGTGTCCACTCAGCTGTGGAGTCTGTTGGAGTGTATATTGCATCTGCGGCTGTTATACCACCATCTGTGGCTGAAGTTACGGTAATATTTGTACCCTCATAAGTGTTTAGGGCTGATCCGTATTTTTCAGTTACTTGTACTCTTGTTATTGTCTGAGTAGTATTTTCAGTTCTGTTGCTAGAGCCTGTTGTCCAACTAGGCAAAGGATTTGCCTGTGCTGTGACAGGAAGAGCCAACAGTGTTAATAGGAGAAACTTTTTCATTTGATACCAGATTTACTGTTCTTATTATCTACTATAACTGGTTTTTTTTGGTTGCCATTCTTACCCTTGACTGATATTCCATAACTGCTTGCGATATTTCCCACAAGGCCAGCGGCAAAAGTGTCAAGCCTTATCTTTTCCATATATCCAAGAGTCATCACTGATAAACTCCACCCAAGAATAATAAATCGAACAAAGTGACCAATATAATCTGGACTGTCCTTTTCTTCTTCTTCCATGAGATTAAGGTTTCTTGTTTAATACTGGTATTTTAGCTATGTTTGGAAAAACAAACAATTCAATGATTCGTATTCTTAAGCCTATCCTTTTGACTTTCTGCAAAACAAATGCAGTAAAAAAATTAATTCTTGACCTTTTGAAAGCTTTAGTTAAAACAACAGACAACACGATTGATGACAAAATTGTGGAAATTATAGAAACAAAGTTATGGCCTAGTACATGAAAAACATAATTGATGCACTGACTAGCAGCTACAGCCTTGAGGGTGAGTTTGAGGTGCAAAAGTCTATACAGTTTATACAAAACTTAGATGATATAGAACTACTCAAGCCCTATGCAATAAAGCTTTTGCAGACAAATGCAAAGCAAGCTCATTTTGTTAGCAGTGCCATAGAATTTATTGCACATCAACAAGCTTATCTTGTAAGGCTTGAAACTAAAGTAAAAAAGAAAAAAGCGACCTTTTGGGATCGCTTTAGATATATAATATTTGGGAAAAAGTAGAGGTCTTACAGACTTTTTATCGCTTATTACTGCCTAATATTGGAGGTATTTAACCTTTTGCCCGACAGCAATCCTCGAAGGGAACTCATATCTTTTTGTAAAGTTGAACCAAAGAACAAAAAGGGCAAATGTTCTCAAAATTACAAAAGAGCAGCTTTTGACTCGAAATGGAAAGAGTCATCATGCCTCTAGCTATGGGACTAAATCTTTTTTTGTTATATCAAACCACATAGCTGTTTCAACAACCTTGCCATTGAGTTCATCTGTTCTTGTGACCTCGCAAAACTCATAGAGTTTGTCTGTTTCTGGTTCGTAAAAGATTTGACCCACATAAGGGTTAACAGGAAAAGAGATTAGTTTCATAGTTAGAAAGGAAGATCATCTGGTAGCTCAGGCTGGTTCGCTGGTACATCTACAGTCCTCTCAGAGGCTTCTTTATGAGGCATAGGCTGTATTCTGCCAGAGTTGCCCCACATACCGCCCCAAAGCGAAAATCCATCTACCTCATCATAATCTGATTTGCTTTTATAGACACGAATCTTTGTACCGTCCATTTTGGCAATATCCACAGCTTGAGTTAACCAGTTTGCAGCTTTTAAAGCTTCATCACAGGTGAAATCAATAACTATATTTTGATCTGGGGCAGTTTCTTTGGTGCTGTTGTTGCGAGTAAATCTAAATTTTGCGAAGAAAGCAGGGGTGATTGCCATTGTTAAAAAGGATTAATAGGGGTGATTGTGTTTGCCTCTTCCCATTCGAGGACTTTGTGAAGCTGGTATCTGATGCGAGCAGTTCCGTAAGGAACTAAGGGTAACTCATAGAACTCAGGGCCATAGCCTCTGGCTCTCCAGCGTTTAATAGTTATGGGACTAAGCCCATATCTATCTGCTAACTGCTCTGTAGTTAGAAATTGTGTTTCGGTGACTGTCATGCGGTTAGTTCAGTTTTTTTGTCTTTGAGTAAAGAACTCAAGTGGTTGTATTCCTCTTGGGTGATCTTCCTTTGAGTATAACGCACCTCTAAGTTTGATTCATGAGATAACAACCTTTCATAATCTGTTTCTTTCTCAATAGCTGCTTTTGCAGCAATAAACACATTTTGAACAGGTGCGGCCTGTCTTGCTTTGTGTGGTCTTTCTGTTTCGTTTGCACTTGCAACTTCATTGAAAGCCCAAAGCTCATAACCCAGAGAAAAGGTAAAAGCGGCACAGGCAGCCAAAGCTCTGCGGTGTGAATCTCGAATATCGTTTGCAG
>VTLG01001064.1_pt1 | contig 19860 bp, 26 predicted proteins | sample 4694571 | NCBI WGS metagenome assembly VTLG01 (sample SAMN12604809, study PRJNA352737) | marine metagenome | biome: ENVO:00000447; feature: ENVO:00000209|ENVO:00000569|ENVO:01000036; material: ENVO:00002151; isolation source: viral sequences binned using virsorter ... | reverse complement strand
CAAGCATTCTCGTCTAATGCTTTTAATTTGTTATATGTTTTATCTGTGATTTTGATATTTAAGTTTTCCATTTTTGCCTCTCTGTTTTATGGTTTTGTATATTTATCTTTAATTGTTTTAACTTTAGCCTTCCAACCATCTATATCATGGTAAATCATATCTAATTGGTCTCCCCAATCTCCTAAGTCTTTTAAATATGCCTCTTTCCTTATTTGCTTATAATCAGCATGAGTACCCCCATCTTTTATCACAGTATCTTTTGCTTGTTGGGTTGTCATATTAGTTGCCCACTCTTCTATCTGAGCATCATATTCACTATCAGTTAATTCAATCCGATTTCCATTAACATTTTTATATAAAGGCTTCGGATTGTCATTTTTTAATGTTGTTTTATTTTCTTCTAAAGTAGCCATAGTTTACTCCTTATACCATTGCATATATATAAAATTTTCCACCTGCAATATTTCCACTTCCCGAATATATCTTAACTCCATCAAAAGCAGTTGACCCGACAAGCTGATGCATTCTTTCATGCCACCATGTATCTCCTGCATCATCATACCAAGTTCCTGCTCCTACAGTTAATGATTGCATGAAATCACTTGGTATATGTGCTACATTTGGAAAGTAATCAACAATTACATGGTTTGTATGTCTTGTTGCATCTGTTCCTGTTTGATCTGCAGTTATATCAATATATCCACCAACTGTTTGATTAACCATAACATTTGTTTGTTCCCCACTTTGCATATTACCTCTATGCCCCATGTAATCAAGAGTCGTTGTAACATCGCTCCCATCATTCCTTCTTATTATCCTTATAGATGCACTTGCATCATCAATAGTTGCATCTACACATATTAATTTATAATGATTTGTGTAATCTTTAAACACTCCATCAAATGTTACTGATGCAACTGCAGAAGATACTGTTGTTGTTGCTATTAATACAGGGTTAGAAGCATTGTTTCGACCAAAATAACTCATTCTTGCACTCCATATATTTTTATAGTTCCTTTTTCAAAATTCCCACCACTCCAATAAAATTTTATACCTGTCATTACAGTTGCATCATTATAAGCTACTGTACCTGTGATATATGTTGTCGGTTTAACTCCCCCATCTTGTTGTCCTATACTTCTATAACTTAAAAATTTTGGAGTGTTTGTACTTCTTGGGTCAACAAAAGATATAAAATGCCCTACTTCATCGTTAATAGTACCTATATTACCCATTATTAGTGGTATTGTTTCGTCATCATTAAAACCACTTGTTGAAGCTCCATTAGAATATGCTACAAAAAAAGTATCATTATAAGTGCCTGTATTCAAACCAACAGCATCCCTGTATTGAAAATATAAATGTCTATTTCCTGTTTGTGGTCTGCAATCTGTTCCTGTAATTACATATCGTTTAAAATTAGAAGTAAAACAATCTTCAAAATCTAAAGCAGAGTCGCCATCACTTGCAGTCGCTTCAGCTACTTTGACCCAACCTTGTCCCTTAGGAGATGTGCCAATATATTTAGACTTAATATAATTATCTTCTTGCCTATGACTTATTGATTTCAAAGGATTAACTGTGGTTCCAAGTTTATATACTCTTATCGATACATTGTTAATCTGATGCCCACCTGTGTTGCCATCACAAACAAACTCAATCCCTTCTGCTCTAGTAGATGATGTATTTAATCTGCTTCCACCTGCAAACTTACTCCCATAATCTTCATCTGCTCCTGTATGATAATTCGATCTATGAAAAGCCATTTTTTCATTTGCAGTATTAGGAACAGTCCACATTTCTACATTCCCTGCTTCATCACTTGCATTGCCTGTTCCACTTGTTAAATTTACATAAGCACTTCGGTCTGCATTGTATCTAGCTCCTGTGCTACCTGCCCCCCCACTAAATCCAAAACTTCCACCTTCTTGGTAATTTGTTATAGATATAGCATTATCGCTACTATCAAGCCACCTATATTGCAAAGTTCTTTGGTCATTCTTTGGTCTATAATCTATGACATTAATAAAATACATGACTTCGGGTTCAAAAATGCCTGTTAATGTGATGCTAGAAGTATCACTTGTTACATCGCTAGATGCAACAAGTGTTGCTCCTTCTCTTGGATCTGTTCCGATATATTTCATTTTACTCCTTATTAAGCATCATCAAATAATTCCCAACACATAAACAAGTTGATGTCATTTGCAGTTGCCCCACCACCTGCAACCAATGAGTCTGCTTCCATTAAATAGATTGGATTATCAATAACCTGGATTGTGGTATTTGCAGGCACACTAACTGTGGTCAACAAACTTGGAGTTGCAAGTGTATCTGTTACAAATGTTGTTCCCGAACCACTTGTGCCAATTCCCGAAAATGACAAATTAACTGTTTCATCTGTTGCCTGTGTATTACATAAATAAATTGCATTTATCTTTGCAACTTTGTCTGCATCAACTGTGAAAATTGCAGTTGCACTACCAACTGCATCTAATTGCCAACCCCCATTTTGCATAAGAATTGAAGTTACATTTACTAAATTTACTGCTCCCATTTTATTCTCCTTTTAATTTAAAATACTATTGAAAATGCAATTGCTTTTCCAACACTCACTCCACTACTGCTTGCAGTAAGTTGTGAACTTGAGACAGATATGCCACTGCCTGCAATTGCTGATAAAAAATCATCTATGCTCTCGACAATTACATCGCCTGTCGCTCCATTGTCTAAAAATAACATATGATCGCTTGCTTGTGCTACTGTTCCTGCACTAGCTAACCCAAGCAATTTAGTCGCTAATACATCAACACCAATTCTCTTAATAACCCCACCATCGGAGTACATCATCTCATCTGCTGATGCTAGCCCACTTGTTATTTCGGCTTGCCCCGATACAATATCGTCTGCGAGCATTCCATGTTCTACAACACCACTACCAATTGTCACTGCTCCATTGCTTGCAATTGTGACATCTCCACTAACTGCAACAGGATTGTAATTTGTACCATCTGCAACAAGAACATGACCACTTGTATTAGTTGCCATGAACAAATCATCTCCCCCGATTGTTAAATCAGTTGCGATGGTTACATTCCTGGTTGACCCATCAACTGTAATAGCAGGATTTGAACCCATTGTTGTCCCTGTTCCAATTATAAAATCATCTGCTGAGTCATCAATTCCCATATGGAAGTCGACTGCATTGCCATCGTAATTAATTTGAATATCCTCTTGGTCTCCATCGCCAATGGTTGGACTGACAACCCATTCGGGTATCGTGCCACTCATTTGTAAAAATGTATTTTCTTCGCCTTTAGCTAATCTTGATAATTGTGTACCCGATGAGGCATATACAATATCGCCTGTAGCTTGCGAGTCAAAAACATGAAGCCCGACACCTTCAAACTCTGATTGTGTCATTGCTGATCCGACTGATGTATGTTTTAACTCATTTGCCATATATTACTCCTTATCCTTCCTGTAATGTTCCACCATTATTAACAGTTTCTCTTATTGAATTTGCAAGTGCTTTATTTGAATTGCTTACTGCTCCATTAATAGTTATATTTATATTTCCTGTTTTCTTAGCTTGCAACTCTGCATTTGCCAATGCAATCTCCTGTGCAAGTTGTGTTGCTCGGGGTCCGAACCCACTGCCACTAACTCCGAAGGGATGTGTTGCTCCACCTGTCGGATTAAAAGTTGGAAAATTAAATCCACCTGCTGATCCACCACCACCACCACCACCAACTTTGGGAGTTTCAACTTTTTTCTTGTTAGCTTCTATCGTTTTATTTAACCCATCAAGTGCATCATCCATGTCTGAATATCCTGTTGCTATTACACCTGTTGCCTCTGCAGTTATTTTTAATTGATCGTTATGTTTGACTAGTACACCTGTTGCCTCTGCAGTTTTCTCGTTATGTTTTTCTAGTACCTTTGTCTGATCTGCAGTTTTCTCTGTCACTGTTTCTGTGATTTCTTTTAATTTAATATTTTCTCCACTCCATTTTTCTAAAAGTGGAATTGTATCTTTGCCGATTACTTTTAATATTACATTTGCCCCCTTAATCATTGCATTAATTGTATCAACCCAAACATTAATATAAAATTTTAATATAGGATTGATCCTGTCATTAATCCAATTAAATAATCTTGCAAACATATTGAATACTTTGTCTCCTGCTTGCTCGGTTGTCAAAAACCAGGTAACAATGACTGCCAATGCTCCGAATAATAAATTCAAACCACCTGTCATCAGTGTCACTTGTCCTTGCATTAATAACAATGCAGTTCTTAATGCTTTGACTCCGACAACAACTGCAACAAGCAATGTCGGTAAATTGCCAACTAATTCGCCCATTCTCAATATAAATGGAATAATTATTTTTAACTTATCTGTTAAAACTACCATTGCAGGAGCAAATGCCTTTGCAATTTCAAATGTAACCAATTGCATTTGTGTTTTTAGCCTAAATATCTCATCTTGCAACAATGCCGACATTTGAGCCGACTCTGTTGTGAACCTTTGGTTCTCTTTAGCCTCTGTGTTCATTTCTCTAAATGCTTCAACTCCACCATCAATAACAGGAAGCAGTTGCATACCCATTCTTGTGCCGAAAACCTGCATTGCGAGTGATGTTTGTTGTGTTTGGTCATCTACCTGTGCCAATGCTTCTAAAAGGGTAAATACTCGCTCTTCTGCATCCATTTTGACAACATCATCAACTGCAAAGCCTAGATCTTCAAATGCTTTAACATATCTGACACTGCCTTCCTGTGCTGATATTAAGTTTGTATTTAAACCACGAACTGCAGTTGCCATACCTTGTAAATTTGTTCCCGATAACTCAGCAACAAAATTTAAGTTGTCTAATGCTTCAACAGATATGCCTGTTTGCCTCGACATTTTCTCAAGTTTGTCTCCTGTGGCAATGAATGTCATCATTGCTCCACCTACTGCAGTTGCAATCGCTCCACCCAATATTGCATATTGCTTCCCAACCTGTTGCACTTGTGTTTTCAAACTTGAGTTTGCCTGTGACAATTTTGCACTTGCTTGGTCGTCTGCTTTTAACAATACATTTAACTCTCCGATATTAGCCATTTCGTGCCTCGTTTAACTTAGCCCAAAACGATACTTGATCGGGAGTCATCTTGCTCGCATCTTGATTAAACTGTTCTTTTGTTGTTACTGCCATTCTAAAGTCTAAAACCTCTTTTATTAATTTCGGATTTTCTTTCAATGCCTCATTCGGAGTACAATTAAAACTCTCGCATATAACTGATATTACTCCTTCGCTTGGGAGTTCTGAGTCGATGTCGAATGTGTAGTCTGCGAGATATTTAATTCTTTTTTTTTATCTGCCTGGCTCTCTCCTAGTGATGCAGTTATTAACCAAATCAACTCCTCATTTGTTAATTCGTGAAAAGCCACAGGGTTTTTGTATGGCTTTGGTAAATCCTCGCCATCAATACCTGTCCAATCCCAATCAACAACTCTGTTTGCAAGAGACTCACATATTTGCTCAAATGTTTTAAGCATTTCGCCTTCTTGCTTGTCTGCCATTGATGTCACTTGTGTGATCGCCAATGACTCCTTCATTGTTATTGTTGGAATGATCTTAACCCATTCGCCTTCGTGAAAACGATGTGGCTTTCCAAGTTCAACAATCTTGCCATCTGCAATTCGTTGCCCAACATGAACAACACAATCTGATGAGTCGATTTTAATCGGATCAATTTTAAATTTTTGCTCCATTTACTTTGCCTCTCTTTTAATTTGTTTATGAAACTGCTCTTGCATTCGCTCCACTTACTTGAAAATCTGCAGTGTAAGTCGTAGCATCGCCAACTGATGATGTGATGCTATAACTCGACACAAATGCTGATCCCGAATAAACAGGAGCATTCGTGCCTGCTGATGCTCCTGTGGTTTCAAACACTAGAGTCGCACTTCCACTTCCGATCCTCGTATAAATAGTCGAGTCGCCTTGAGCATTCGCAGGATCGAAAAATCCCGATACTGAATATGTGGATGATGGTAAGCCTTCCACAAATGTCCCTGCTGAGTCTCCAAATGATGTGACTTCTGATAAATTTACATCAGTTGTCATAGTGATATTATTAAGTTCATCCTCTATTGCGACTGAGTTAAAACTTACATCTGCCACCTTACCATGTTGTCTCGCCATTACTGACCTCTCTTTAAATTAATTAATAAATTATGTACCTAAATCAACACCCATAGTGACCATGCAATTAAAATTGGTAAAGCCACTATATTGAGTCACATTGATTTGTAAATACCTTTCGCAAGCATCGGTTGTTGTTACAGTCTGAGTACCAACTCCCGATATTTGAGCAAATGCAACAAAGTCTCCATATCCACTTCCACTACTTGAGGAGTCTTGGATTTTAATTGTTGCAGTACCCGAACCACTGACTGCAGTGACTCTGAGTGTTGCTCGTTTAACTGTTCCCGATGACAACGACCCAATAAATGATGATGAGCCTGTGTCAACTCTTGATGATGTTACTGCCCCTGTACTGCTGAGAGCAGTGCTACCAGGAGTGTATAAAACTGCTGATCTTCTTAGGCTCTCTGTTCCTTGTGCAGTTACATTTAATGCAGTTGCTCCATCAACAGGATTGTCGATTGTTCTATTGTTCAAATTTGCTCCAAATTCATGTGCCATGTTTCCGATTGTTAATCCTTCGGGTACGATTATCACTTCCTGTCCACCTGTCAATTCTCCATCAAGTATTGTGTCACTCTCATTTGAAGTCGGACTGAAAAAAGCATTCATACTAAAGTTCGCAACAGGCTTGCCACTCACGAATGTGTTTGCAGTATCTCCGAATGTTGTTACATCTGTTAAAGGATTATCAATTGTGAATGTATATGACGAAGCATATGTGTCCATTTGGTATTGATCGATATAAATGTCTGTATTTTTTGATGATATTCTTGCCATTGCTTACTCCTCTTTATTTTTTTTGGCTCTTGGTTTCCTGGTTTCTTTTAAAAAACCTTGTGCAACTAGACTGTCAATGTCATATCCTTGCTCAATGTCTGCCTGTCCTAGTTCGACAATATCTCCGACAGTGACTTTGACTTTGCCTAAATCAAAAACCAATTTGCCTTTTAAAACTTCATAATATTTATTTTTATTTTCTGCCATTTTGTACTCCGATTAATCAACCATTACATCGAATTGAATTTTTGCCCCGATGAATGGAGTGCCATTAAATTCAAGCCCACCATAATCACTATATCCTGTCGTTACAATGTCTGATCCATGTGTTGATAATGATGTTGAATGAATGAATGCAGGTATTGACCCACCCCCTGTTGGTTCAAGTAAATCATCCAATGTATTTTGTGCCTCGTCTAAATTACCTGCTCTTGCTACAAGCAGAGTAACTTCAAAGCTATGAGTCATCCCATTTGCCATTGTTTCATTATATGTTCCCGAAGTTGGCAAAATCCAACAAGCAGGGATCTCCCGAATTGAGTCGGGTACAGTGTCATATACTCTTAACCCACTGATATTATCAAGTGAGGTTTGAACTGCATCTCTTATTCCTTTGAGGCTCATTTTCTTTGATACTCCTTCTCAATTTCCTGCCCCATTATTTTGACATATCTGCCAATGTCTCTTTTTACTACATCAATTGCAGGATTGAAAAATGGAATGATCCCAACTCCTCTTGGTCTATATGGACTGCCATCGCTTCTGACTCCAAACTCTAATGGTCTTGCATATCCCAATGGAGTACCGACTGTTGCTTCTTTTCTTGATGTGTTAATTTTATATGCCCAACTGTTCCTCAAATTACTTTTCTCAACAGGAGAGTTTTCTGCTGATTTTCGTCTTATATCTATTGCAACACGACTCAAGAAATCATTTTGTGGTTGTTTTATTCGTGAAGTGTCATTCAGCTTTTGTGATAAGCCCTGCATCCCTTTAACTACAACTGCCATTGCCATTATGCCACCCTTGTTTCTTTGAATGGCATTAACAATCTTCTCACATCTTGATCCATTCCGATTGATACTTCGTATGGACTCATCTCTGATGCTCCGATTGTTGTTGCATATGCAGTTAAAAATCTTTTACTTGTTCTTGCACTTTGCATATAAAATGCTTCTGTTACTGCTGATGGATATTTGTAAACATAAACAGTTGCTCCTGTACTGTGTGATGCTCCTGTTGTTCCATTCATCCCTCTTTGCACTGTGATCGTGTCTGAACTAATACCTGTTATAAACATCTGCTCGCTATCAATTAAAATTGTTTCTCCGACATTCAAGTTTGCTCCTGCAGTTGCAGTGAATGTTGCTTCAGTTGAATTGAAACTTCCATCGTTAGTTGTTGTTGCTGACTCATAAGGAGTAGCACTTAATCCTGTGCCATATCCAAACAATCCTGCTATCTGCACTCCTCTCCTTCTACCCGATGCGAATGATCCTGCAGTTGTGTCGTCTGCAAGTTCAATCCAGGTCTTTGGGAAAACTGTGTCTCCTAAAGGAAACAACTCATAATCAGTTGTTGCAAATGTCTTTTCTGTACTCCGATCACTCTTAAGAGTTGTCAAAGTTGTAACACTTAGCAAGTCGGAGTACAAAAACAATCTGTTTCCATCGCCCCGATATTGTCTTGTCTCAGAAGTAATATAAAAATAACGACCACAATAAGCATCAATGCTCCTTGAAGCCATCTTCATACTTCTTAATAATTCGTTATCGTTAGTTGTTCCCGATATTCCAAGCATTGTTTTTAAATCGCTCAGATTACCATATGTGTTTCCATCTATGTTCATTGTATGTCACTTCTCCAATTACCAAGAGGGCAATTGAGAATGCCATCTCTCTCATCGAGTGGAGCATGACCACATACAGGACAAGCCACCACCTTCTCAAAGTTCGCATTCTCAATATGCTCTCTGTTTCGATCTAAAATTGCTTTTAACTCGTCATAAGACATTTACATATGCCTCACAAAGACAGTAACAATACAAGCCTTTGCATTGCCTAAGTTTTCCACAACCAAGTCATAACTCCCTGCTTCTATAAAAACAGGAAAATATGTACTCAATGCAGGAACGACCTGTGTGTGTACTGTACTTGATAAGTTCGCTCCTGTACCTGTTAAAATATCGACTCCATCGCTATTTTTCATTGTAAGATCATAATTGTTTGATGGTGTTGTACTGTGTGGAGAATATTGCACTGCAATTATCTCTCCTTGTACCATCGGTATTGCATCAACATCAACATCTCCACTTGCATCTGATGTGCAAGTCATTTCGTATTTGCTGACTCCATTATGAGTGCTTGTGACTGTTGCTATACTTCCTGCCATTAATTACTCTCCTTTTTTGGTCTGCCTCGTTTTTTATTTGGAGCAGGATTGGTTTCTGCTTTAGCTTTTGGCTTTGCAGATCCTGGTTTCTTAGTTCTGTTTGAACCAATACCATTTTCAACCCATGTTCCTGCTCTGTTACTTCCGAATTTACCTTCAAACTCTGCCATATTATCTACCTATTTGAATACATCTGATCCAATCAATCGTGCAAGTGTTTGCAGTTGCTTCTCCTGTTAAGAAGTGTACTGATACTCTCATCTGTGTTGATGGGATGTTTGTTGTGTGTGTATTTACTAATGTGCCATCAATGTAAAATTCTACATTGCCTGCAGTACCATCATAATAAAACTCAAGTTCAATTTCAGTGGCATCAACTAGTGTGCCTGCACTGTCATTTTGAGTCTCTGTTGATGATGCTTCAGTAACAGTTGATATGCTTGCTGATCCATCTACTGACTCGAAATAAATGCCATCTGCCAATCCACCTAATAAAGTTGTATCGGTTACTGCAAGACCCACTATAATGTCTGTGTTATCTGCATCGTTGATAGCAAGTTTTGTGCCGAAATAGAGATCCTGGTCTGATGTTGTTTCAAATGACTCTCCATTCAATTGATAATTCCCACCATCATCCTCGTTTCCTGCAGTAGTGATAATCGCCTTCCCACCACTCGCATCTGTTGATGCAAATGTTGTTGTTCCCGATCCTGCTTCTACAACTGTTGTTGTCCATGCTAATGGATCGCCTGTTGTGTCATCTACAGGAAGATTAACAAAATCCTCTATGTATGAAACTACATTCTCTCCGATTGCATTTAATAATCTCTTTCTGTGTGTACCAAAGAAGGCTAATGCTCCTCTGATGTATCTTGAATTTGTTGACATTGATATATCTCCTATTGAATATCGGCATTTAAGCCAATGTCTTGTTTAATTTTTTTACGATTTTGAGGTTTCGCAACCTTCTTATTGAGAGGTGGATATAATAAAGATTTCCGAGCCTTTGCTTTTCTATTTTTTTTCTCTCTATCTGTTATCATATCCTGCTCTCAATATAAGACTTAATTCTTATGCTTTGTAGTAAACCTTAGAACCTGCAGTCGCTGAACCACCTTGCTCCTTAGATTTATGCTTTGCTCCATATCTCAGCAACACAAGTGTCACATTGTCCACTCCACTGTTGCCTGCTTCTGCCGAAGTGCCTCTGATATGAGTAAAACTGTTATCTGCATCCATGTCCTCTGCTCTGACTTCTATGTATGCAAAGTCGCCATCTGCATCTAGTGGCTCGTCTGTATTATAATTGCCAGAACTTGCAGAAGTTGTTAGATCTTTAACACCTGTACCACTTGAGTCGGTAGCCTGTTGGATCTTTAGAGTGTCTAAATCATCTCCACTATCCCATGTACCGATCTCAGCATACAATGTTGCTCGATCAAAGTTCTCCATTGAAACCCATCCTGTTGATAGTGATGTACCACCAATGTCTGCAGTTTCTCCGATTGTTATAATTCCATCTTCAGAAAAGTATTTTCCCATGATAAAACTCCTAATTTAATTTTGTTTATAATTTAACTTCTTGTTGCTAATGCAACGATTGGGGATATAGTGTTTGATCCTTGAGCAGGAGTCACTGCACTATCCATCCAAATTGCTCCATCTAGTCTCTCAGTAAATCTCCAAACAGTTTGACCCGATGTGAAGTTTACATGAGGAGATGATGCGATTGTTACACCCTGTCTGTCGCCAATAACATAATATGACAAATCTGCATAATATATGTCTCCGACTGTGCCAAGTGTCTTGCATTTTTCGGTTAAGATTAATGGTCTGCCGAAAATAGTTGCAGGTACACCATCGCTAGCATTATTAATCCATACTGCTGAACCACCTGTACCAACTGCCAAGCTCATTTTCATAATCTGTGGTAGTGTGTCGGGATGTGCTATCCAAACTGCATTTGCATGAGAGTCGGGCATCATCCTGGAATACATTTTTATCAAGTTCTCATACAGAATGGTTGTCGCAGTTTGACCTGTTTCTTTTGCCACTGTGACTAGTGCATCACTGTTTAAGATCCCTTGTGGTTGTCCAACACCTGTACCATTGATGAAGCTATCTTCCTCAAAGTGTCTGATTGCATCTCCAAAAATTTGGATCAACAATGACTCTAATGCAATTGCTGAGTCGGATGCTAATTCATCTGATGCCTGTGTGTAACCTGTTAATTTTTTTGCTTTAAGTTCAAAGCTACCGAATGTCGGTTGTGATGCAGTGTATGATCCTGCTTCTTCAACCCAATAGCCTGTTGCTCCACCATACACATTGCTTGCATGACTTGTGTCTACTATTCTCGGCAGTTCAATTGTGTTTGATGCCATCGGTATTACTCTTGCTCTTGGTCTTACCACTGCATTTTCAATTGAGTTCTTTAAAAGTTCGGCTTTAAACTCTTCGGGTACTAAGAAGCCCCCATCTGAGCCTGTGCCTTCTGACAATGCTTTTAATCTATTGTCGGAATTTATGTTTTTATCATGTCGGTATATTGCTTGTGCAAACTCCCCGAATGATTTAAATTTTCCATTACCTGCGAGAGCCTTCTTATCTTCCTCTCCCATCGGTAATCTCTCAGAACTAACATTTGATTTTAAAAGATCATTTAAAACATTTTTTGTGTCTGATTTAATTTCACTTTTAAGATCATTAAACTGTTGCTCTGTCATTGTGGATTTTATTTCATCTTGATTTTCCATGATGTCATTACTCCTATTTTTAATTTTTTAATAATTCGTTAATTGCCTCGTATATGCCTGTCTTAACTGCATCAGTGGGAGAATATACCTTTGCAACCTTTGTCGCTTGAGTATGACCCCTTTTTGCATCGTTTTTGCAGGCACAGTCGCAACCTGTATTCTTATCCTCATCGTATTCGTCATCTTGAGGATCTTCCTCTTCGTTTTCCTCATCTTCAGATGGCTTAACAGTTTCCTCATATGACTCATGCGAATTGCATGGCATGAAAAATGTTTCTCCATCCACTTCCATTTCGTGGCTACCTTCACAACCAAGCTCCTCTGCTCTCGCTTCGGCTTCCTCTTGTGTTGCAAACATATCCTCTTCGGGATAAGGCATTTTTATTGTGTCATTCATTTGTTTCTCCTCTTCATTTAGACGATTGACAATTCGCTCTGCCCATTTCTGTGCATCCATTCTGCCTTCTCGTTGTATTGTGCCACCCCATAAAAGCCAAGCTACTTGCCCTGCAGTTGGTCTGTCACTTTTACCACTTAAATAATCGTCTGCTTTTTCTGAACTCAAATCGCCTTCGTGTCTCTGAAACCAAGCTGACATTTTTCTTACTTTAGGTTCACTAATGTTTCCCTTTGCCATTTCTCTTGCATCTCTCTTTGTTGCTTCAGTCAATCCATCTCCTGCAAACCCCTGCAACTCCAATCCTCGTTTCGCATTTTCCTGGATGTAAGTTGGGGGAGTCGGAACTTGTTTTTCAACTGCATCAAATAACTCGCTTGCTATTTCGTCTGCAATCAAATCAAGACCTTTACTTCGCATTGTGACTAATGAGTCTCTGTTGGATGGAATGGTTACTTGTGAGATTTCAAGGAGTTCAACATCTGTGTATGTTCTTACTGCATCGTCTTTGCCATTGCCATCAATGTAATCGTTTGCAATAAAACCAATACTATATGCCGACTTGCCTTGCTTGGCTAACTCGTAGCCCCAATCAGCTTCCTTGTTGCCCATGCCTGTGTAATACTTCGCTACACCCTCAAGACCATTGTCGGTTGCTTTTAGTTCTACCCATTCGCCAATCTGCTTTGTTAAGTCATCGTAATTGTGACTTGAAATCAAGACAGGATGTGACATGAACTCTGCAATTGCTTTGTCACTCCAAGCAGAAGCGAGAATGATTTCTCCATCCCGATCCTTACTCTCAGTTGAAACAACTGCTGATACCATGTTTTCATTGTCATCGATTGCCTTAGTCTTTACACGATAACTTTTAGAAACCCTTACAGGCTTAATGGCAGTATTTAATTTTTTACCGAAAGGCATTTTTAAAACCTCGTTATATTTGATCTTTTTTTTTACACAAAAAAAGACCATGAACAAATGCTCGGTCAACATTTATTTCGGTCTCAGTGGACTTCACGATTACTGCATTGACCTTAAAGGTTCGAGCAGTAAAAATATTTAATTACGAAAATTGTATTATTTTGCCATCCAGGTTGTCAATTAAAAATTTATATTATTACAATATTTATATTATATTTGTAAAAATAACCTGTTTTTGCTACAAATTGCCAAAATTCGCACAAAATTGCAAAACAAAGACCAAATATGGGTTTCATTGTACTCCGATCAAAGTTATGGTTTAGGCATATTAATTAAATCAATCATCTTAGGAGTAACGAGATGGACAGAAAAATAAAAAATATCAACTTCACAAACCGAACCTTCGGTATCGAGATCGAGTTCACAGGCTTTGACACAAGCAAGGCTACTCGGTATCTCAGAGAAAACGACATGACACCTGCACGAACCAACAAGGCTTTATTCATTAAAGCAATGACTCACAAAGTAACACAGATCACACCTATCAACATTGTTGATGATGGTGGCTATCACAACAGACGAAACCAATATGTCGGAGTAAACAACCAAACCTGGTTTCTTAAAACCGATCCAACTGTAAGTGGAATGGGATTTGAGTTTGTGAGTGGCATTAAAAGTGGAGTACAAGGATTAAGAGAAGTTAAAGCAGTTATGGATGCAATGACCTTCTTTAAATCTACTGTTAATACTTCATGTGGCTTCCATGTACATCATGGAGTTGCAAAGCAATCCCGAAACGAATATGGGATGATCGAAGATAAGGTATCATTAACTGCAACACACTTTGCAAACTTAGTAACCTTATACAATACATACTCAATCGGCTTATCTGCCATGTTACCTAACTCCCGAACTTCCTCATCATCATCATATGGTTCATTCAATAGCAACAGAGATGTTGATGCAATAACCGACCATGCAAATTACAACAGTGATACTGACAGGATCAGAACACTTGGCAGACAAGTATCAAGAAGAGCAGTTTATCTTAATCAAGGTTTAACAGTTGAGTTCAGACAACACAGTGGAACAACTGAAGCTGATAAGGTTATAAATTGGATTGCTTTAACACAGGCATTCGTAAATGAGACAATCAGAAGAGTTGATGCAAAATCCAAAGGTAAAGCATTTGCAATTCAGATCCCAACAAGAACAGTACAAAATGTAACAATGTTGGAAGCAGTATCAAACAGACCATCAAGCAAACAAATGAATGCTTATAAAAAATACATTGTTAGAAACGAATTAAAAGCAATGTTCACTGCTTTAAAAATCAAATATGTTTCAACCGAGACATATCCTAAAGATGAGACCATGAATGCTCTAGCTGATTACATCAACAACAGAGTGAAGGTTTTAACTTATGCAGATGATAAGATCAACAATAAACTTTTCAACATTGATCCTGTTAAATCAATAATCAGATCAGTTAGAAGACACAGAAATGCAAATGGTCAATACATTGCAAAAAACAGATTGCAAGGTCAGATCTACAATGCGATTAAAGAATTGCTTAACACAACACTTTATAATGAAGAGTTACCAAGTGTGATGGAATTAAGAAAACTAATTGAAAACAAAACTGCAGAGATAACACAATCTCTGCAGTCTTAATCGGGAGTATCAAATGATTAATATAAACTTTAAAGGTTGGACTCCAAAGATCTTAAGGCAGTGCATAAAGCAATACGAGTCAACAGAAATTAAATACTTTGATAGTAGAACAAGAAATGAATATTACAAAATTCATTGGTTGCGAAAAGAACTTCACGAACAAACAGGCAAGATAAGATAATTAAAAACAAGCAACTACCAAAAAACCCGATGGAAATATCCATCGGGTTTTTTGTTTGGAAATGATTAAAGAGGCAAAGTTTTTTACCATCTCCAAAATCTCCATATTCCAAATCAAGGGCATTTAAAGATCTGAGGTATGAAACTACATCAGAAATCTTTTAAGCCCCTTAAAATGGCTAGTTTAGACCCTGTTTTCGGCATATTTGCCTAAAATGTTTCATTATACGATGGCAGATTTGCCTGTTTCCGAATTAAATTTCAATTCGTGTTTGCATCTTTGACACCAAATATAAGCAATCCCACTTACTTTCTTTGCAAGTAGTTTTTTACACTTTGGACATCTTGCCTCATTGATCGGATAAACAAATTTTTGAACATCTGCTTCAACCGATCTGCCGATCCTGTCAGTGTCTAATATTTCAATCATTGTACATCTGCAGTTCAAATTCTCACTTGGTTCTGCTCCCATTCCTGGAGCCATAACTTGCTCCATATCCAAGTCAAACAGTTCATTTAATTTTCGCTCCTGTCCACTTGCTCTTGCATGACTCTCTCTCTCGTTTCCATCAAGTGCAGTGAGCCATCGTTTGCCTTTTACAACTCCACTCTGATTGGATGCTTCTATGTGTCCTGCATTGAGTGATGATACTGTTTCGGTTCGTGCAATCATCCTTGCTCTTTTAATATCAAACAATCCTGTTGTTTTAATATTCTCTGCAACGACATCAATTGAGTCTCCATTAATAATGCCTTGATTAACCTTGCTTGATACTTTTACATAAGTTGTTTGATCCATTAATTTCTGAACTGTCTCTGCCCTGTTATTAATAATCGTTTTAACTCTGTCATCATCCATATTAAAATCAAATGCCCATTGCATTGCAAAGTCATCTGATGGTTCTTGTTTAGTAAGTGGCTTGAAACTTCTCTGCCTAACTCTTCTCATTATGTTGTCCTGTGCTTCCTTGCCACCCTTCTCCATTCCCGAACTGTAAACATTGGCAATCATGTTTTGTGTATTCTCCCGATTATCAATTCGCAGTCTTGATAGTTTCTCTTCAAACTTATTGTCATAAAAATCAAGAGATAAGATTTGCTCTTCTAGGTTCTCAAGATACTTGCCGACAACAACTTGACTGTCTCTCTCAAGTTTTGATACTCCCTTTTCAAATGCCTTCCATCTGCCAATCTCAAATTCAGTCGGATTGTTTTTGTACTCCGACATTGATTTTTGATCCTCTGCTTCAGCTTCGTCTCCTTCAGTGGGATCGTTTGGTAACTCTCCTGGTTCTGCAGGAGCAGTTGGCTCTGTTGGAGTTGTTGGATCGTTTGGATTTTCTGTTATGTCATCGTCATCCTCGTCATCTGCACTTTCGGGATAACTAGATAATGGAGTTAAGAATATATCTCCACCTTCGACTGCAGGCAATCCCAATTTCTCTCTCGCCTCATTCCTTGTAACATAACCACTTTTAAATCCTGTATCTGCAACAGATAAGTTTCTCTCTACATTCTGTGGTACAGGATCAGTAAATGTCAGCACTAGTTTATCATTACCAAACATCGGAACAAATTGCTCATTCAACTTGGCTCTGATCCTTTGTAATCTTGGTCTCACAACCCATCTTGCAAATGTAAATTCAGATGACTCTGCATTTGCACGATTGACTGTTTCTGAAATACCTAATATTGATAATGGCATTCCGAATGCTCCGAGTATAACATCTCTGTTCATTTGTCTTAGATCTCTGAACTGCATATCTCTTTGCGATACCTGTTTGCCCTGCCAACTTGCTCCACCTTCTAGGATCGCAACCTTATGTGCATTGTTGACTCCTCTGTGTTGACTGTTCCATTGATACCTCAGTCTCTCGTATTGAGCATCAGTGAGTGTGCCTTCAAATTGGATCACTCCATTCGGCTCTGCACTGTTCTGAAAAAATGATCTGTTATAGCTTGAGGAATATCGCTCTGCTTCTACATCCGACATGATTGATGCTACAGGAGAGACCCCACGATAAGGGTTTCTCGGATTTGGTAATTTGATATGTATTATATTTTCAGTGTCCAAAGGGATTTGCTCCTGTCCATTCTGATAAACATATCCTGCGATGTAATCTTTTTCATGTGGTACAACCTTCATTTTGTTTGGATTAACAACCCACAATTCAGATGGTCTCTTTGCTCTGTCTTTTATAATCATCCAAAATGCTTCTCCAACCAGGTCAACATAAGTTTGGCTTTGCTCCATCATCTCCATTCCTGTGTGATATGGATTTACAAAATGCAAAAGATCGAGAATAGGATGATCGATTATCTTCTCATCTTCTTTGCCCTTCTCATATAAATGCCATTCTGCATCTGCTATGGCAGATGAGATCCTTGAGACACAAGCATAAACCCATCCGACATTTCCATAAGCATTGATGTACTCCTGTGTCGAATTGTACTCCGATACAGATGTAAGTGGACTGCCCACCGACCATACATTGCCATCGCCCATATTTTTTGTTTGTGTTTCCTGCCCACTCCAAAACTTTAAATTGTTATACCAAGACATATTGTATTCTCCCTTCAGTGAATGTTGTTTTCATAGAGGCATCTCAAATGATTTTGATGAGTATATATACTCCAAAACTTTTTAAGACCCCTTAAAATCGCTAATTTGAACCATGTTTTTGTTAATTTTCGCATAAATCCCTCTTATAACCACCTTATTTGAGGAGATCCGACTCCTATTAATTCTGTGCAAGCCCATACCAAAGCATCCAATCTGTCGGGAGAGTCGTTAGACATCGGATCCCAATTACACAACTGATCCTCGAGATCATTATGCCTGCCTACATGGTGTACCCGACCTTGCTCGTATAAGGCAGATACAGGCTCGGCACGAACTCGTTTACCCTTTGTGGCATGGACAGACTTGTAAGGTATCGACTCATCTATCTGTCGCAATACACTTTCAACCATCATGCCACCATTGTTTGTCTCTGCCACAATCCTGTCTGCCATCCATCTTTTATATAAAGCAATCGCCTCGCCACCCCACTGTTGTGGAGTGTACCTGCCACTGCTATCGTCTAAAACATATAATTCATTTTTGTCATCTATTCCACAAACGACAATACCTGTCTCGTCTGACTCTTTATTTTTTGTTACTGCAGGATCAAGAGCTACTACAATTCTCAGTAAATTCGGACACTCCCCCACCCTTGTATTCTCGATCCAATCTCGCTTCCACAAACTGCCCTCTGCTTCGTCTAATAATTCGGCATGGATTTCCTGCCTTCCAATCCTCGTATTTTCATATCGTGATAATATCTGCTCAAAAAACTGAGGTGTCAGATTTGCCTGGTTGTCGTAACTGCTCCCTGTGGTCAATACTGTTCCTTCCTCTTTTATAATTTCTTTTATTATCGCCATTGGCTTTGGAGTGGTTGTCACTAAACATCTTGGATCATCCGATAATCTTAATGCAAATCTCATCGTCTCCCATGTCTCCCTCGCATATTCATAAGTCGCCAACTCATCCACCCATACAGTGTCAAATTGTACTCCCCTTAAATGATCGGGTTCGTGACTACTAAATGCCAAAGCCACTGCCCCATTCTTCCAAGTGAGTCTCCTCTTGGTTGTTTCATATGTTGGTCTTTGGTCTTTAGGGATGCAGGCTAATATTCCCGACTCCCCTTCGATCATTATGTCTCTAGCATCAGCAGGTGTCTTGGCGATAAGCCCTATTCGTCTATACCCTGCCTGTACCCTCTCCCTTATCCATTCTGCCCCTGTACGAGTCTTACCCCATCCCCTGCCACTCATAATCATCCATGTACTCCAATCCCCTTTGGGAGCGAGTTGGTTGGCTCTTGCCCATAGCTTCCAATCATAGAGCAGTGCATCTGCATCAGCAGGATTAAGACTCCGAATTAATAATTGTCTTTGCTCCTCGCTCAGAGATGCTAGATAGCTTGCTGAGTAGTGTGTCTCTTGGATCAATTCCTGTCTCCTCTATTGTTAAATTGTTTTGTGTGTTGTTGATGTTGAGTATAGAGTCTTGAGGATCTGTGCCAAGCAGATGCCTCATCTCCTTCATTATCCTCATAAGGTTATCGAACACGACATTGGTTTGGTAGTTTAATTCTGCCTCGCCTTTGACTACGAGATCCAGGTGTCGCTCAAGCAGAGGATAATATTCGGAGTACAATGTCTCGTATCTACTTAATATAAGATTGCGATATTGCATCGCCTGTTTCTCTGCCTTCTTTGTTGTGAGTCGGAGAGCCTTCTTTAACTCTCGTTGTGTGTGCTGAATAGTAAGTTGGTATTGCTCTGCAATATCCTTGTCGGGTAATCCCTTGATCTTGAGATCCAACATCTCTGACCTTCGAGCCACTACCTGCTCTGCCTTCTGCCTTCGAGCAGATTGCCTTTTAACAGATTTAATAACAGGACTGTCTCCTGTGAATTTAGCTTGCGACATCTGTGTGTTCCTTCGCAAGTAAACAGAACTACAAGTAAGAATATCATCCATTTTTGCAATAAGTCAATTAAAATG
>VTLG01015833.1_pt1 | contig 19861 bp, 12 predicted proteins | sample 4694571 | NCBI WGS metagenome assembly VTLG01 (sample SAMN12604809, study PRJNA352737) | marine metagenome | biome: ENVO:00000447; feature: ENVO:00000209|ENVO:00000569|ENVO:01000036; material: ENVO:00002151; isolation source: viral sequences binned using virsorter ... | reverse complement strand
ATTGAGCCTTGAGTAAAGGCTGGTGTTATTTGATTTGCTCTTGCTACCGAGGGGGATAACAGTGCTAAGAGTATTAGCCATCGTTTCATTCGTCTTTTTTCTTGACCATAGGACAGTTTACGGGTGTGTTACCTTTACCTTTAGAATTAGATGTGTTCAAACCAAATGTTGCGAGGGCGCCCGTGAACACACTTGCCACGAACGTGATATCGCCACTTGATCCTTTCTTGATCATCGGTAATTCTACATAGTTAAGGGTTATAATAAAGCCAGCCCAGACAACAACACCTAATCTTACAAAGGTACCGAGTATCTGAATCTGTTCTTCTTTATCATCTATTCCATCTTTCAGTTTATCCAGAAGGTTCTTCTTTTGTGGTGTCTCCATTCTTGGTGAATTTCTTTTGTATTCGTTTAGCTAACTGCATGATGATAGGTTTAAATATCTTCACACATTGCTTAAAAAGACTGGTGGCTGTCAGAGTTGCCGCAACCGAGATCGCTGCAGTAGTAGCTGCAGTAATCATGATCTCTTCTTCTGGTACCGGCATCCTATAGTTAGTAAATGGTATATCTACCTTCTGTACCTCTTTAGGCTGTGGTTTACCTTCATCTTCCTCTTCCTTCTCCGATTTAGTACCTGCTAAGAAACGTAAGTCTCCAGCTGGTACTAGCATCGGTTTATAAGAGGGTAAGTCCGCCGTAGGTGCATCCAATGTAGGACGAGGTAGATCTGGCGGATTACTTAAAGTTTGATCAGGAAGCCTAAAGGAGGGTAGAACAGGTGGGTCCATTTAGTCAGGTTCCCACGTTATAGAACCTCCTGGTACCTTTTCACGTTGTTGTTGTGTAGCCAATCTTAACCAATTAGCTGGGTACTTAGTACCTTCTTTATCAGTAAAAGGTTTATCAATTAGTAGGTCTTTACCTTGATATTTATATCCCATCATCTCGCCCTCGCGGTTTTGAAAGGATGTTCAGCAAACGCTGCATATATAAAAGTGTCATTAGCATTATTCTGATCATTATTAGAAGTTGTCCATTTGAAGCCGTTACTCATGATGAGTAAATCACCTCCACTACCGTCTAATACATTTCCTTCTGCACCAGGATCATTTATTCTTAAAAATTCATTAAAGTTATTATGAGGACTTCTTGCAGTATCCTGTATAAACCAGTTTCTACCAGCTGTATCTGCATTGGTATACCATATATACCTGGGTCTAAATCCGGTATATATGTATGGTCCATCGGCACTACCGTTACCTTCGTAAGATCCAAACTTAGAATAACCAGGTATAGCAGTCCACAGGTAATTGATTAGAGTTACACCGCTATCATTATGACCACCTGTAGATACAGAATATACAGTATTAGTTGGTTCAGCATCTTGCCAAACAGTATCTGAATCTTGCACTTCATCATTGGTGTTGAACATCATATATTTTGTAGCACCTAGAGCGCTATGATAAACAAACCAATTATCAGCACTACCTGTTGTATTTTTAGAAATTATAAGATCAGGTTTTGCACCAAGATTATGACCTACTGTTCCATTAGCACCAGTTCCAGTATGTGTTAGTACTTCAAATCCAGCTGTAGCATTAGTCCAAGAACCGTTTACTGTAATACTTCCTTGAGTTGAGGCAGTAGCGGCAGCTGTACCAGCATCCCAACACCACGCAACGAATTTAGAATCACCACTATACAAACTACCCGGAGCTCCATTAACACCATAAGCACCTTGACTGTCATCATTAACAGTAAAACCAGTAGTGTCAAAAGATCTTAATGAATTATCTCCACCTGAATAATCAGTCTCAGTACCATTTGTGTTAACAAAAAGAGATTTAGCTACACCTCTAACTTGATCAAATACTTCATTATAATTATGTTGATGACTACGGTTTTTAATCCATACAAAATCAGGTGTGAAAGCTAAACCTCCAACTGCTTGGTCATTATCACCACTACCTGTGTACTGAAGAATATCAAAATACTTAGATGGGTTATTTAGTTCATCACCAGAGAATGTATCGTCGAGGTTTTTGGTACATAAGGCTTTGAAACCTGAAGGTGCTGTGTATTTGTACGCACGTTGGCCAAAGTTTGCACTGACATCTATTTGGTCAGTACCGCCACCTGCTCCAACAACTGGTATCATAGTTGTTCTATAATCAGCACTTACTGTCCCTGCTTCATGTGTGCCAGCACCTGGATTACCTACATTACCAGAGGCATTAGTGATCCATGTATTGTTTTTACCCATCCAGAATTTACCAGTATCAGCATCATAAGCAAACTGAAATGTATCGCCATTCGCTGTCTGAGGTAAGTTAGTTTGTACATCAGAACCATTATGCGTGTAATAGCCATTTAAACTATGACTTGCTTGAAATGCTACCCAAACATGGCCATTGTGGCCTGCACCCGCAGGTCCAGAACCTGTCTTCCATGCAGTCGTCATATCTGCTATACCTATATGACAAGCTTTATCAGTTAGATGAGTTTTAATCTCCCAATACCATTTACCATTACTTAGTGGGAATGTGCTATTAATTCGTTTATTTTGCGAAGTTGTTGCTGCACGTAAATTCCCTTGACTAATAGTACAACCATCATCAGAAAAATAATTCCATGTGCAATAGTTACCTCGTACTTGACCACCGGCGCCACTGTCGCTTCCATATGAAGTTGGAGAATCTACGACAGAATCTATATTCTCTGGATTACTTCCATCAGTTAAAGTTAAATTTTGAGCTATAAAGTCATTACGAGCGGGTACTATAAAATTAGAAGTATATTTTGCAGTTCCTTTGTAATATCTAAAGTCATTTAAATATCCAATTGCAAAAGCGTTGCCACCATTCATACAAGAACCAATATTCATTTGATTCTCTGCTTGATAAACAGTACCGCTATCTGTAAAAGTCCAAGCCTCTTTGCCGTTGGTATAACCTTTAAACGTACTGCCGTTTCTTACAACTGCATAATGAGTCCATTTGTTAGTGGCAATTGCTCCATAGTTTTTAGCAGACCAATCCCAACTACCTGAAGATTTTGTACCGTAGAAATATAAATTACCATCACTTGACCTATAAAAAGGCAGCATAGACCAATCATCATCACCAGCACTACATTGAACCCATCCATCAGGTGCAGTAAAACCACTTGAAGGCATATAAAGCCAAGCTTCTATTGTGAAATCACTAGTTCCTAATTGAAAGTCTGTACTTACTGGGGATTGGATATCGTCATTACTTCCATCAAAATATAAACTAGAACCATAGAATTTACTTTGTGTACCAGAAGCTACACTACCATTAACGGTATGGCTTACTGCAGATCCCGAACCTTTTATAGTATGACTATGATCGGCTGTGTCATAACCAGGCAAAGCCCATACAAGGCTAGCTTTAGCAGAATCATCAGCTCCAGGTCCATACATAGGTTGAGCACCTGTAGGTGTATTCATTACTTGTGAATAACCTAAAGTTTGAAGAGATGTTGTGTCATTAAACTTGAGATGCCAGCTGTTATTAGTTATACTGTCAATAACCGGAACACCATCAACCTTTAATAAGGATAAACCACAATTACCGTTTCCACTTGCTCCAACATTCTGAATTGATGAGAATTCAATTTTAGTTATAGGTGAACTTATACCAGCATGGTTTGCAAATTCTATCTCTTTTCTATTAGCATAAGAGTCAGCACCAGCATTAACAACACTAGTAGCTACATTTACATCATTAATTTTTAATATAGGCTGGATTGCATTACTTGAATCCTTGTTGCACCAGGTAGTAAATTTAAAGCTTTTTTCAAATGTTATATAAGTATTCCAAGTACATTTACTATTACTAGTATGTCCTGGAGCTACATGATCATAAGCAGCACCTGGACCAGCTTGGCCTGTGAAACCTGTGAAACCACCTGGTGGATCCTCAGAACTACCATAACTACCAGTATTTAATGTAAACTGATTACTCCATGTGGTTCCGTTATTTGGGTTATTAAAAGTGTCTGGATCGGTTTGGCCGTCTACAAGAATGACACCATCGACTTCCCAGGCATAAATATAATCACCAGAACTCGGACCAAATGCACCAGTAAAACTAGTTATCGTTAGATTTTTTGGAATAGGTATGGTATACCATCCAGCACCTGCTGATGTATGCATTCTATATTTAGAACCATTAATAATCCAATCATAATAATAACCAGCGTTGGAGCCTATTTTCACTCTGAGACTGGCATTTACAGTAAACTCTTGAGTTGTTATAGTTTTTATTCCTGCTGAATTATCTAGTTGGCAATAGTCACTTAAATTACCATTAAACATTTGGCCAGGGTTTGTTGGGCCGCCTGAGCTAGGAGTCCAAGTAACATCTTGGTTAGGAGCTGGAAGGGAGAATGCTTTCGGATTCCAGCAACCTGTTGAATCGAATTCTCCGAATGCAGTTGGAGATAACTGCATACCATCGATCATATATGTATCTGCATAATACCCATCATATTTATAAGAACTACTACCAGCGTAGTTACCTAAATTCTGAATCTCACCACCTTCATTATAAGGATTATCAGCATAGTATTGTGAAGGATAACTAGCTGTAGCAAAACTAGTTATCTGTTCTCCATTTACATACATCTTTAATCTTTCTGCAGCAACTGATTGATGCACATCACATGCTACAACAACATGATACCAAGCAGTTGGATCTCTAAAGTGTCCATTAGTAGTTAATTGCCATTGAAAAGAACCACTACTATGATGGAAAGCTGTTATACCTTCACTCCAAAATTCAATACTTCCATTCTCACTGCTATCACTAGCGTTGAAAAACATCTGACGATTGGAAGTGCCAGAAGCAGGATCACCTCTTTTAAGCCAAGTAGAGTATGTCCATATACGTGTATTACCTTCTTTATCAGGGGTCCATTTCATTTGAGGACCATCTGCGTTGTTAAACCTGATACTCTTTTCTATCTGATAAGATTCAGCTTCATCTGAAATTGCAGCAGTACCCTGCATCATCGTGTTACTTAGTACTGCCATCTTATTTCACATCAAGAGTTGCCACCGCATGAATTGTACCAGATGCTAAAATAATGTAGTCTATTCGATCTACAGAAGCAGCAGCTGTTGAAAGCGTCGGAGCGGTTCCGCCTTTCCATTTAAAGTTAGCATTCCATGCTGCTGTTCTAGATCCTGTTCCATCTTGTGTTATAAAGATTGAACCTGATTGTCCAGCTGTTTGGTTAGAAGGAGCATTGAATGTAGTATTATGAGCTAGAGTAACAGAAAAGTTATTCGTAGTAGACATATCAATAGTAATGGCTGACGCTGAAGTCAAACCAGTAATTTGTCCACGTTGAGCACCTGTCCAGGTATTATCACCTGCTAAAGTTGCATCACCTGTTGAAGCCCAAGCTAATGTTCCACTTCCGTTTGAAGTAAGAGCTTGTGTTCCTGAACTATCCGCTGTAGGTAGAGTCCAAACAACATTACCTGCTAAAGAAGCAGGTGCTTTAAATCCAACATAATGATCACCATTAGCTGTTGCTTCTTCAAATCTCAGTTCTTCTTGATTATCTAGATTTATATCGCCTGTAAACGTGCCTCCTGCAAGGGGCATTTTAGTAGCATCAGTAGTAGAATCAGTAGCCCAGCCTAGATTACCACTACCATCTGTCTTTAGAAGCTGTCCTGCAGAACCGTCGGCTGTAGGTAGTACCCAGATCTGATCACCACCTAGAGTAGCTGGTGCTTCAAATCCTACATAATTGTTACCATTTCCACTACCTTCTTCAAACCTTAGTTCTTTTGCATTATCTATAATTATATTATCTGTAAATGTAGAACCTGCTAATGTAGCAAAAGTACTTGTATCTACTTGAATACTCTCAAGGTTTGAACCTTCTTTAACATATAGTTTATTTTGGTCATGAGCATAAGCAATCTCACCTTCGAGAATGTCTGCTTTGTTTGTATTTAAATTTGAGTATGTTCCCCGCGCTATGCGTACAGGGGTTCTAGTTGCTGGTGTTGCCATTAGCTGTCGAAATCGCCTCCATCATAAGTGTTTGAAAGTGCTGCTGTACTTGTTGCATTATCAAAGTTACCAGCATCTATTACTTGGTGTGCTGTTCTATCGAATGCAGTATTCATCTGCATACAATTACCCATATAAGCATGGGATGAGCACTGGTAGTGTAAAATTGTAGGGTTAGTATCAGATGTAACTATCTGAGTATAAGCACCTGATGAACCAGGTGTACCATTTGTAGTTACTCCTGTTGAATAACCTGTTGTTTTATCTGCCTCTTGATAGAAGACAAGGGGATGGCCAGAATTAGAACTATCTGCTTGATCAAATTTATAAGTCATTCCTGGATTAAGTTCCAAGAACGGTGCCATTTGTCCATCTAATGTAAATCCACTAGAATGTCCACTTCCATTATATCTATGGAAAGCATTCTTTGTAGCTACTTTGACTACATAAGTTACTGTAGACCCAAAGGTTCTAGTATCTGAAATATACCTTTCCTCTGGATCATTAGCGAAATAACTTTGATAAGTAAAAGTTGGTGTAGGTGCATGATCATAAGAAAGACGTACTGTTAACCCTGCATGTCCTTGGAACCCTGCAGGAAGACTAGCAAGCTTTGGACTTGTACCTGTACCATAAGCCTCTATACCTGTTGAATCTTGTATTTCATAATAACCATCTTCAGTATAAGTAGCAGCTGCCCATGCAGCTACAGTAGCTTTAGGATCGTAAAGCACAGCTGCAGCTACAGCAGCACTAGCAGAGTTAGCAGTATTCACCGCGTTAGTAGCATTAGTTGAAGCCGTGTTAGCAGTGTTAACAGCATTTGTGGCATTGGTACTTGCTGTGTTGGCTGTTGATACAGCGTTCGTAGCGTTCGTCGAAGCTGTGTTTGCTGTCGCTGTAGCGCTATCTGCTTTTGTATCAGCTCCGTTTGCTGTGCTGATTGCACTGGTTGCGTTACTAGACGCTGTATTCGCTGTATTAACTGCATTGGTGGCATTGGTGGAGGCTGTGTTTGCTGTAGTTACAGCGTTTGAAGCATTAGTGCTAGCTGTGTTAGCTGTAGCAGTTGCTGTGTTAGCTGTATTAACAGCTGTAGTAGCATTAGTACTAGCAGTATTAGCAGTTGTTATAGCAGTTGTAGCTTTTGTAATAGCAGATACGTAAGCCCCACTTTCAAGGACACGAGAGTTAGTGAGAGCAGTAGCAGAATCATTTTCTGCTTCTTGAGTAACGTATAAATTTTGATTAAAGTTGTCATTAAGATCACCAGATCTAATCGCTGAACCTGGGTAGAAGGTTGCAGCAAGTTTAGAACTATCTGTATCTCTATAAATCTTTATCTTTTTGCCTGTAGCCGGAGCTGAGCCAAATCGAATTGTTGTTGCATTATGTAATGTATAATGAGTTGTAAGCTCTTGAAGAACTTCATCGATACTAACTTTAATATCGGTACTATTTTGATATGGAAATGTAAAAGAGTAATCAACGGTGGAATTGTTACCCGTATATGAGTTTGAGGTTGTAGCCATAATGCTTATTTAGCCATTTGATGTAATTTCTTAAGCCTCTTTTGTGTTTCGCTAGAACCAGATGTATCACCTTTACCCATCTGATGTCTAAGCATTTTCAATTCTCTACCTTGAGAAGTGTAACCTTGTTCTGCGTTGTGAGCTTCTAATGCATCCCAAGCACCGTCATATGCTCTATCTATTATAAGGTCTAGTTCTCTATGAACTACCCATTCTTTAACATTAACTTTACCTTTAAGGTTTCTATCATATTCCTTCATCTTCTTTTGAAAATACCCATCATTCTCAGTCATTAACTTAGTGACTTGAGCTTTAAGATTAGCATTCTTACCGATCCAGTTATTGATGAAATGTCTATCATGAGCACTTAAAGGTTGTCCTGTGAACTTATTTGTTCTTAACTTAGTCATACCATCCCAACCTGTGGATAATATCCATTGTCTCCAAGGCTCCATACTACCATTCTGTTTGAACATAGGTAGTAAAGCATTAGCAGCTTGGGTTATTGATTCATAACCTTTAATAGGTTTACCTGTGAAGACATCAAGTAGCTCAGGTAGAGCTGCATCCTTACCAGTTGGCATTATAAACTTATTAGCATTCTGCATATAAGAGAAGAAGTCATTATTAACATCTCTTAGTCCAGGGCTAATAGCGTTATTGAGAATACTGCGAATACCTCTAAATGGTATAGCTGTTTGATCAAATTGCTGTGCAAAGAATCTATTCCATGCAGTAGGGTCAGCAGTAAGCATATCTACAAGAGGTTTAAATCCACTAACAAATGTATTATTAGTAAGGTTCATAGAAATTGCAAAGCCTACTTTTCTGAATAAGTCTTCAGTTACAGCTTGATCCATACGATTAGCTTGATATACTATATCAGCAGTGAGACCCATCAAAGAAGCAAAGGGTTCAAACCCTTCATAACTTCTCCATTCCCCTGTAATAGGGTTCTTAATTGATCTAGGCTGCCAACCCATACGCACCATACGAGCACGTTCAGCACCATCTTGTGGACCATTACCAGTCATGTTACCTTGTAAAGCCCATAAACCAGTACCCATAACAATAGTACCACCCATGATCTGACGACCAATGTACTCAGATTTAAGAGACTGGAAAGCTTCGTCTAGTTTTAAACCATCAGCTATTTCAATACCATGATTCCTTAGTACATCTAACTTTTCAGCTTTAGTAGTAGCAGCTAATGTCCTTTTTACTTTAGGTAGTTGTACATTAAATACACTACTTATCGGGTTAAATGTCCAAGCAAGTTGAGCTGAGTTTACACCAGTTCTAGGGAATAAGAATAAACCTCTAGCAGCTGGTACATACTCTAAGAAATCATCGAATGCTTTAACCATATCATTATCAAGGTTAAGAGCAATTTCTCTAGAAGCGTGTTTAGCAGCATCATCTGTTAATTTACCAGAAGCATCAAAGGCTTGAGCATATAATTCTCGTTGCTTCTCTGTGAAAGCAGCAAAATTAACACTACCGTTAAAGTCTTTAGCCAAAGAATCATAAGCTCTAGCTCTAGCCATACCACTAGCCATAAAGGAATTAGTCATTCCGTCAATAGCATAAAGTGCGCTAGTACCCCAACGTACAAATTGCTGCTTATTCCACCAACTGACAGCTTTAGTAAGTTGCCACATAGCATACTTTCCTTGCCATCCAGGTTCTTTAGCAGCTCTCCAAGCCTCAGCCATACTATCCATATATTCAAGCTGATCCATCTTAGCTTGCTTCAAATCAGCACGACCACGCATCATAGCTTCTTCTGGATTCTTAACAGCTAACTCCCAGTCACGTTTTAATACCTTTAGACCACGCCTAAAGTTTTCCTCAATACCACCAAAGACATATGTAGCACGTTTGAAGGCTTTGAAATCTCCTTGTGCTATAGCTCCTGCCATTATAGAGGCAGGTTTAAGAGCAGTCAATGTGGCGTTACCTACTAAAGCTCTAGCTGGTGCTAGTCCTAATAGAAGTCCATTAATTCTAGCTGCATGTAACTGTTTAATTAACAAACTAGGTACTTTAGGATTAGTATCAACTATTGCTTTTTTAAGTACTCCTACATTCTCTTCAGTTAATCTATGTAGTTTATGTAACTCATCAACACTACCATTGGTAGCATCATAAGCTTCTACAAAAGGCTTATAGAAATGGGGGTTTTCTTTAGCTATTGCTTTAAGTGTATCATTTAACTTACCACCTGTAGCTTTTATCTCTCTAATATACTGATCAAAGGCTGGACCTTGTTGATCCATCCATCTAAGCACATCTTCAAGATTACCAGCTTCTTTTAACCTCTGATATTCTTTAGCCTTTTTAACAATGTATTGATTAGTACCAACTTCTTGACCTAATAAATTCAACTTATCGAAGATGATATTCATTTGCCTGGTTGTATCAACTGAATCACCAAGCATTTTGACAGCTTCTGCTACATCAGCTACGTTATCCGCTGCTTGCTGTGTAAGCATAGCAGAAGCACGCATCTGATTAGGATCAAAGAGTGTATCGTATGCATTTTTAAATGCACGAGAGGCTATAATCCACTGCTCTTCATCTAGAAATTGATTAGAATTAAAGACTGTTGACTTCATATCATCTACAATGAACTCAAACTCTCTAAGAGGAAGATCTTTGCCAAAGACAGCATTAGTTAGGTTGTCTACAGCTCTATTCATCTGTTCTGCTGTAATGGTTTTACCATCTATAACAGCATCAACGTTAGGTGAGATAGAATTAAATAGTTGATCTAACTGTTTAGCACGGTCGCTTCCGTTAATAGCATGTAAGAACTCTCTATTAAAAGCTTCATCTACTACAGCTGCAGCTCTACCATTTGTTGTATCTATATTATTTTGTATTTGAGTATGATTAACCTTAGCCATAATTGGATCAGGTTGTGTATTAATCACAGCTCTGCCTGCTTCATCAGGTCCAAGGTTATTTACAAATGCATTATATTCTTTACCTTCAGGATCAGCTTTTATAGCTTGCATCATCTCATCATTCTGAGCAGCTTCTCTAGCTTTTCTACCAGACTCTACAGCTTCTGTTAATGCATTATCGTATTCAGTAGATTGAGCAGTTCTACGTGCTATTATCTGTTCTGCTTCTACATCTCTAGGTATAAGCTTAGTCTTTTTCCCAAAAGAGAATGCTGCTCCAAGTAGTTCTACACTACCAGATAAAGCGGCTGCTTCAAATATATTCTTCTTTCGCAAAACATCAGGACTATCACCAGCTCTAGTAGCCCAAGGTATATCCCATCCTAACCAGTTGTTAAGAGTACCTGCTAAGTTGTCATCTGTTTGTGAATGAGATGATATAGCAGCTACACCTGTATCAACACCAGTCCAGGCTGCTACATTACCTACTGTTCTAATATAGTTAGGCATTGTCATAGAAGCCGTTGCAGCCTGAGCTGAACCTGTCAGCACTTTACCACCATATAAAGTAGGTATAATAATAGAAGCTGCATCTCTAGTTAATTTAGCAGATGGATGAGTATGCCTTGGTGAGTTTTTATCCCACCATTCATCAATAGGTTTAAGCCCAGGTATAAGACCAATAGCATCTGACATAAAATCAGCTACACCTGCAGCTGGTAAAGCACCTGCATGTAGTATCTCTTCTAAAGGTCTAGACCATTTAGGTCTATTCTCCCAGTCTTCTTGACTTACATTAGCTGGTTTCTGAATACCACTACCAGGAGCTCCCCAGGAGTAATCACCAGGACCGCCTTTAACAGCTTGGTCCGTGGTCATTCTATTAGGATCTATAGGCTCTACACCAGCACCTTCTTCTTGCTTTTCAGCGTAAGCATTCTCAGCATCTAACGCATCATCTAAGCGTCTATCAGAAGGAGCTATGTCATACTTATATTCTTGTTCTTCAGCCATATAAACCTCCTTCAAATTTAGCTTTGAATGCTAATGGTTGTAATAGTGCAGGTTCGTTAAAACCTAATGGACCTAATTTTGGTTCAGTCATTAGCCTATAAGTACTTTCTAGTAATAAGCGCTCTTGTGGATCTTGTATTCCATCTAGCATTCTCATACCATTTGTTTTAAAATAAGCTTCAAATAACTTATCCTGAATGACAGCTGTAAATTTATCATTCATAGATAGACCAGCTAATTCAACAGCTTCTGTCAAAGACTCATGATCAAATCCATAACGACCAGCTAGTAAGAATTTCTCACCTTGCTGTAATGTAACAATATCATTTATAGAACGGGTACTAATATCAAAGCCAAATTTCTTATAGCTATTACCCTTATCTGTTCTATTATAATCTTCATCTTCACTTAATATAGATTGAGCTTGTTCAACTACAGGCTTATTATAAATAGGACTCATTTGACTTTCACAAGCTGCTCTATTTATATCGCAATAACCCCAGTTATTGAGAAGACGTTGTGCTCTAGGACTGAATCTACTGTAAGTATCTGTTACACTCTTAATATACCAATCAGGATAAGGCTGTATCATAGTACCTTTACCTGTCTCCTTAACTCTAGAATTATGATACTCAATCTGAGCTTGTTCAATTGCTAAAGCTTTAGGGCTATTAGGTGTATGACCTATTGTTGATTCTAAGAAAACAGCTCTAGGTATCATACCATGTTGTTGGCCGCTATTTAAAGCTATAGATTTCTTCTCAAGTTCATCTCTATTAATTAAAGGTGTACTGTACATTAAGTTATGATTATTAGCAAATTCAACTAAGCCACCATTGTCATCTACATCTATCTTAACATAGGAACCTGTAGCTCTATAACCTTGAAACTCTCTTGATTGAGTTGTTTCATTATAAACAGGTTCAAAGTCTCCACCTTTCTCTAGGATCTTAGATGATATATACTTACGAGTATTTTCTAAAGCATCCTCATGTGACATACCACTTTGAGTTGCAGCTTTATAATAATTGGTAGCCATTGTCATGGCACCTATCTTAGCACTTAACCTTACATCACTCTTATCATCAAGTACAGTAGCAGGTATACGATTCTTTAACATACTATCTACAGTAGCTTCAATCTGTTTCTTAGTACCGTATTCACCTGCAGTAGGTAAGAATTGATTATTCTTATTAGCTAACGCTATTAAGGAGGCTTCCGCTTGAGGTGAAGGTTTCAATAGTCTAATCTCCTCAGCTGTGACTCTTTCACCACGAGTTATCCTACCTTGAACAATAGCTGCAGCTTGTGAATCATTAGCAGCATTCTGTCCTCTAGTCATTACATCAGTAATGAAGGCAGCTGACTGCTTATAGTTATTCTCTGGTGAATTAGCTATAGCAAGCATCTTAGCCCATGTTTCAGGAGGTGGGTTCTCACTAGCTAAACCGTGTAATTCAGAAAGGAATTGTTGATCTTTAATCTTAGTTTGCTTAGTACCTAACTGTGCTACAGCCATAGCTTTCCGTGAATTATCAACACCAGCTAATTCAATACTAGACCATTCTCTTTCAAAGAACTGACTAAAAGTTTTAGTTCCTCCACCTATTGTCATAGGATGATTTTCTAATGCTTTGACATCATTCCATGATATTTGATTAGTTTGTAAACCATGAATTATTGTTCCTACAACACGATGTCTAGCTGATCTCATAGACTCTCTAGTAGAGGTATCACCACCAGCATAATATTTTATTAGTTGTTCTATACCAGCTCCAGGTCTAACTATACCATCTTTTCCAGGTGCAATAGCATCTTTAAGGAAAGTCATTTCATCTTCCCACTGACGCTTAACAGCATTCTCAGAAGCTTCTCTGGTTTTATTAGCAAGTTGATTAGCCCTTGCTCTATCCATAATCTCATAACCACCTGCTAAACCAAGCATCTTAGAACTTGGAGCATTAGCTCCAGCCTCTCTACGACGTTTAGCGTCAAGTAGTTGCAGTACAGTATGAACTTGAGCACCTTGAGCTGAATGCAGATCAACCTGCATACCAGCCAAGTCTACCTTAGTATTACGATTCTCTGCATAGTAAAGACCAGTGTCCATAGCCCAGCGTCTTGCATGAGCTTTACCCATTGCAATAGCTCTATAACCACTGACACCTCTTACTCTATCAATAACATCATCAGGTACTCCATCAAGACCTAACTTTTGTAGTAGAAGTTCACGTTGAGCAGAGTCTTGCCAGACTTCATCAGTAGCACTTTGCAGTGCATTCATCTTTTCCCAGCCTAGACCATGCTCATTATATAACTGATGCGCCCAAATATCAGCATCTTCCTTACGTTTATCATCAAATTTTTTATATAATGCTGCGCCAGTTTTAGTCAGCTGTAACAGCATTTTTATCTTCTGCTCTTGAGCAGCTTGCCTTGTCCTAGCACTTTGATGTAGGACTGCAAAGTTTCTTTGTTTTTGATCTTGAATCGATTGAGAAAAACTCTGCCTTAGCTCGAAGTTATCTGCACGATTCTTAGCTTCTATTTGTGCGTTTTGTTCTAGAGCATTAATAACTCTAGTAGCTTGTTTGTTATTCCAATCCAGCTGATCTTGCATACCTTGCAAAGCTTGCAAACCTTGCTGACGTATCTTCTCAGATGGATCAGGAACTTTAACTAGATTAGCACCAAAACCTTTTTGTTGGGCGTACCCTTTATATAGAATGGCCATTTAGTTTGTTTAGGTTGTAACGACTTCCATAGTGATGTCCAGCTTACTGTAATCAACTGCATAGAATCCGTCTTTTTCAGTTTGTCCAACGGCGTCTTCACGACCCATTGCTATTAGATCTTGGGCAGACGTTCCCATATACTTAGGACCATGTTTACCATCCATTCTATACTTAAAAGTATATTTAGGTATACCTGATGGTGATGTGCCTATACGTGTTATATCATATTTCAATCTATCATCAGATGCCATTATAGCTCCTTGTACACCAGCGGAAACAATCATACCAAGTATACCACTGCCGCCACCGCCAGAAGCACCTCTAGCAGGTTTAAGAGCCTCCCACTGTTCTTTAGTAGGTCTATCAGGTGGTGCAAGCATCTTAGGTTTAGGTATATCAAGTGGTTTGCTTAACTGTGGTTTAGCTTGTGGTGTAGGTGGTATACGTGCTTCAGCAGACATATCAGCAGAGTACTTCTGTAATGCAATCTGCATGTTATCAGCATCATACTGTTCACCAGCACTTTCCATACTTTTCTGTAGCTGCCTCTGTGCAAAGTTAGCATCCTTACCAGCACGTTCTAAAGCAAATTGATAACCTGTTTCTTCTCTAGTTATTTGATCTACTAACTGAGCTTGTGCTCTACCTTGTTCAGCTAATACAGCTTGTAAGTTCTTCCTAGCACTACGACCAGACTGTCCCATTGCTCGAACTTTACCTTGTTTAACTAAACCTTTTAAAGCTACTTGATCGTACTGATAGTTTTTATCAGCTCTAGCAGCTTGAATTTTTTGAGTTAGTTCTCTACCTTGAAAAGCTTGCTTCATTAATAGATCTTCATTTTTAAAACCTATCTCTGACAACCTTTCATTATACTTTCTAGTATTATCATTAGTTGATATCTCAGCTGCTAATGCATTGTAATCTAACTGTTTGTGATAAGCTTGTACACCAGCATTGTACGTTTTGACTTGGTTTTGATAGTCAAAGATACGCATCTTCTCTTTATCAGCCCAAGCATTCTGAGCTAGAGCATTCTTATGCTGACGTATCTGTTCTTGATTATATTGTTGGGCTTCAAACTGATCAACAGCAAAGTCATGCTTGTTGACCATCTGTTCATAGTCAAACTTCCACCTTTCAATATTGGCATCATGTTGGGCTTGCGTTTGACCGCCGCCTCCACCGCCTCCAGACATATGTACCTCCTATATGTTTTTGGTTATTACGGAATATTCATTATCCCATTTAAGTTTTCTAGCCAGACCCTTCCGGGTCCATGCCTCTATAGAATCACAACCTTTACTTTTAGCAAAGTATTCTATAGTATCAAATAAATCTATCCATGCCTCATAATCATGTCCTGATTTGGTTGACCAGGTTATAATTCTAAATACTTTTTTCTGTGGGTAAGTAATAATCTCACCAACTAAGGCGCTTTGTATCTCATCATTAGTATAACCTATAAATAGATGTTCTTTATTTTGAAGTAAAAGGCTTAGTACATCTTCTGGAAGCATTTCTCCATTAGCATGTGTTAAAGCCTTTTCTATTAAAGGTTTAACTTCAATCCAAATGTAGGGTATCTCATTTGGTTGTACAAGTTGCGCCTGATTGATCATGTTCGTCGGTAGAAACGGGGTGAATAGTTTCCTTCCCAAGCCATAGCAGTTAAAGCTAGTGGGAATGGAGAGTCACTAAAGACTCTAAGTGTGTAATTATCTGTACGTTGATGTATTGGTACTGAGAATATATTCTGCTGTTCAAGAGGTACATCATCACCTAAGTAATAGTTAGCATCTTGAGTAGGTTGTAATGTATACCATTGTTCTACATAGATCTCAACACTGTCAGCAGCAGTAGTAACGTTTGCGGCTGTACTAGCAGCAGCTGGTGCTGAACCGAATGTAACCGTAATAGCATCTGGTATGGATGCGTGATCGGCAATGGTATAATCGGTAGTAAGAGTTTGCTTAGCACCATTCTTTTTAACAACAACATCAGCTTTGTCTTTTACAGTAAAGTCTGGTGAGAATGCAGTGGTACTACCATCACCTGTGAACGTTTGTGTAGCAGCTTGTACACCTTTTCTTTTAAGTTTAAAGCCTACAACACTAGACTGTCCTACAGAGAACTTACATCTAGCTATAGTAAGAGGTGCTGTAAAGTCAGCTAACTTACCTTGATCTCTAGCGTCTTGACGGAAGTAGATCTTAGGTAAAGTTATATCATAATTATATTTATATCCTACATATACGTTTGCCGCCTGACCTGATAGGTCTTTGTTCGGTACTTTGAAATAGGTACCGTCACCGTCCGACGCTCGTGTCGGTTCAATTGTAAAACCAGACTCAGTAGTACCAGAGAAATTAGAAGTAGCATTACCAGAGATAATAATAACAGGGGTTAGTGTAGTTATATCTGAATAAGGGATATAACATTTTGAAAAATCATTAGTAGAATCATATACAACCTTCTTCTCTGAACCTCCTGTAAGCCCATTAGTTGCTGCAGTATAGAAGTCCATGTGAGGGTTCACCTGTTGACCTGTACTGGTAACTATAATAGTTTCTTCTGGTGTTTGAGTAAGTGTTGCACTAACTAAATTATATCTTGCTGCGCCACCTGTACCTGTTTTAATCACAGAGTACATAGTATCTGAATCAGTCTCTACAAAGTGTACATTACCAGGAGCCTGCCAGTTAAACCATGTTTGTATAAGGTCAGTCTCTCCATCACTATAAGTACGATAAAACCATATCTTATCTAGTGTCTTACCATACATAGCAATGAAACTATTCTGAGGACTACCTGCCATATTAGTAATAGTAGCTGGTATATACTCAGCAACAACCCTACCTATATCCACAACCCGAGGTGCTTGACCTGGACCTTGTGGTAATAGACCAAAGACTCTAGTGAAACCAGCTGTGTCATGTGTCTTACTGACAAAGTTAATAGCTGTACCAACGTCAACAGGGTCTATATCAGGGTTCATCTTATAGTTAGATAGACCTCTAATCAGAGCTGTACTTGGTGTCAGGTTACCTTCAGTAGAGAACATCAGGAACTGCTGGTTTTGACTGAATAACAGTAAGCCTTGTGCTGTAGGTATAATACCATGTAGTGTAGCTGGTCTAATACTAGAACAACTGATACCAATAGGGTCACTATCTACTGCAGTCTGAGCTGTAGTCATGTAGAAGTCAAAGAACTCTCCTGACTTACTCATTTCTACGTTGTCATCTGTTAAGAATCCAAGTCTATTGTTGTAATAGAATGCTTGTTGTATAGTTTTATCACCTGTCTTAGCAAACATAGGATGTTCGTTAGTTGTCTCATCTCCTACAAGTCTACCAATCCAATCAATAGGTCCAAATGTAAATACATTTTTAGCAGAGTTATATAACTTATGAGGCATAGTATCAGGTTTTAAACCTTCAGATACGCCTGGTCCTATAGTCTCTTCCCATACACCAGGTCCAGATGTACCATTATTAGCTACAAATTTAGCATAGTATGAGTCAGCTGAAGAAGCTGTGTTAATAATTTCAACTGTTCTACCGTGTGTAGATTCAGCAGATAGTAAACTAACACCATCTACTCTATCCTGATAGCCAGTCATGGACTCACCACCTTTACCACCTGTTATATAGTCTAAGGTGAAAGCAGAAGTACCTTCTAATTCAATACAAGTTCCTACAACTGTAGCTGTAATACCAGATATAGCATCTAGTCCATTTCTAAGTGTTGTTAAAATATCATTGGCACTTAAAAAGTTTGTAGTTGATGCATCACTAGGTGCTGTATCACCGGCTTTAGTATCAACTGTTACTGTTGTCTGTGTTCCACTGATGGTAAGTTTAACTTCATACTTAGCACTGTATTCTACTAGGTGTATCCTTAGAGTACCCTTAGTGTTAGCTGTATGAACAGGTGCTGCTTTAGTCTTAACTACTTTATTTTTATTAGTAACAATAGAGGTATCTCTAATAGTTAGAAAGTCATAATCAGTTGAAGTGACTGAATTTAAATATGCTTTAGAATTTATAGTAGCTATGGTAAGTTGTGGATCTACCTGTGTGTTACCTGCATTTGCTTTAGGTATTGTAACAACATCACCAGTTTGATATCCACTACCTTCTGTGTGTACAGCAGCAACTGTGACTTCACCACCACTGACGGTTAATGTTACTTTCATACCGCTACCGCTACCACCGGTAACACTTACACCAGTATAGGTTCCATTGTTTCCAGAGTTAGCGTTGCCGCTTTCTTTTATAGTATAAGTTGTGGTTGTATAATTGACTGTTGCTTTAACAAGATCTATTGTATTCCATACATGTACAGCAGCATCAGCTGTTGTAGCACTACCTACTATACATCCTATATATCTTTCATCAGCATCACGGTTATAGTAAAACCACTTACCGTTATCTAAATCATTGTTATCCCAAGCTGCTCCACCAGTCTCTTTCAACTGTGCTAGGAATTTAAAACCAGGTCTTTTCTGTAGACCAAACGTAGGATCAGGGTATGCATTGAGAGCTTCCTTTACTTGACCTGGTAGTTTCTTATCATCAGGCTGGTTTGATACACCGCCTAAAAAGTTTGGTACTGTTTGTGTTACGGCTGCCATTAGCGATATAATGCCTGATAAGGTTTGTAAGAATCGTAGACTTTCTTACCTCTTTGATGTCCAAAGAAGGTGTAGTCTCCTTGATTGCACTCATATTCCATAGCCTGTGCTCTATTCCATTGTTCTTTTTGAGTTAGTATTTGATACTGTTGAGGATCTCCTACTATTCTACTAGAAACAATAGCTGCAGCTCTTGCTACGATATAATCTTGAACAGGTCTAGGTAGATCAACCCAATCAAAGAACCATACTATATCACATGCTACTTTATCCCAACCAGTGAGAGTAGTCCAGTCATAAGTATGATTTATCTTTTCATATAATTTACCATCTCTTCTTACTGCTTCATATTGATTATCCTTTTCATCATGTAAATCTATCTGTAATATATTATTAGCTATTATTATTTCACCATTAGCATCAGGTGATAATTCATAAAACTCTTCTGTGTTAAATGTCCAGCCTTCTGCCTGTACCTCACGAGACACATTAAGTAATGTATCATAGGCAATCGCAACGTCCGGGTTGGTTTGATCCAATGTAGTTACAGGAGCCTGACCAACAGACGCCAATATTTCATTAACAGCAGGTAATTCTTGAGTAGCGTTAGTGGTAGGGAAAGCCATAATTAATATTTGTAAATAAAAAAAGGGGAGCCGAAGCCCCCCATAAAGAGGTTAGTCACCTCTTGCTTGTGTATCACCGCCGTCTGCTTCACGACCAGTGTCACCGTCTTGACCTACATAGGCTGTACGGAAGCACATGGTTTCAGAATAGACTTCGGACTTAAGTGCGGTAGCGCCACCTTGTGTTGCTGCTACGGAATGCCGTAGAGCGGTAGCTTTATTACCGTCAAAGTTGTTACCAGCTAGGGTACCTGTTACGGTAGCGTAGGGTAACACTGTGCTAGTACTAGGACTAGTCGGGCCGCAAACGCCATTGTTGCCTGCGACCGTTGATGCGTTTACAATAG
>VTLG01011479.1_pt1 | contig 19866 bp, 18 predicted proteins | sample 4694571 | NCBI WGS metagenome assembly VTLG01 (sample SAMN12604809, study PRJNA352737) | marine metagenome | biome: ENVO:00000447; feature: ENVO:00000209|ENVO:00000569|ENVO:01000036; material: ENVO:00002151; isolation source: viral sequences binned using virsorter ... | reverse complement strand
ATTCATCAAAGCTAACTCCAGCATCCTGGGCCACAGCGCCTGCGCGACTCAGTGCATTGATCAAATCATCAGTTCCAACTGCAAACTTAACGTCAACCGCGGACAGCTTGTTGATAATTTGTGTGGTAGTTAATCCAGCTTTTCCGAAGCCGTTGACCGCAGCGGTTAAACCTTTTACAGATTCCGCAGCTTTCAAACCAGTAAGTCGAGTAAGAATCAGCGCGTCATTTGTGCGCTTGAGCGTTTCTTCAATGCTTAAACCTTGACGAGCAAATTCCGTGGCAGCTTCTGCGACTACCTCGAAACTTTGAGCTGTATTTTTCGCAACCTTGAACAATCCGTCGCCGAATCTTTGTAAATTTTTCTGAGAAGCTCCTAAAACAATATTTATATCCGCCATGGACTTTTCCACTTTTACAGTGGTAGCAACCAAGGATTTAAATGCATTGCTGATGCCATTAATAACCCCAACACTAGCACCGAACGCAATAACACGAGCGTTTGAAGCTTCGATTGACTTTGTGAACTCGTCTGCATCAGCTCGGATTCTTCCAAGCATTCTGCCTAACGGCTGAACCGCGGTGCTTGATCCACCCAATCTACGCATTGCGGTTGTAGCTTCTCCTTCGATTGAACGAGCTAAACTACCCTTTTTAACTACTACTGGTACTTCTATTGGTCTGGCCATGTCTCCAATTATCCTTATATGCAATTACACCAAAAAAATGGCCGTTTAATCTAAATGCCGCTTAATTCCATTAAATCTTTCATTGTTAAGCTGCCACCCTTCTTTTTCGCAACCTCTTCAAGAGAAACTGTTCCTGGACCAGTCGTTTCCACGCCAATAGAATGTAAATCTTCCTTGGTGGCACCAAAAAGACCAGCGCCGCCATCTGTAGCTTTCTCCATAACCTCTCGAGCTTTTTCCCTGCCTTTTGGGTTTCTCGCCCAATCCATAAGCTTTTGGGGATCTTTTCTAATGGCGAATGGGATTTCCTCTGGGCTTTCTAGTATAGCTTTAAACATCATTGTATAAGAATATAATCTTAATTGATAGTGACTCAGCAAAGCTGTTGGCTTGCCAAAAAAATCAATAGGCTTATCGCAACACTGCATATATGGACCGTAAAAATCTTCTAAAACCATTTTCTGAAAATTTAAATCATTATACTTGGAAAATATATCGTTGTATACCCCACTAACAACAGCAAGCTCTGACGAAGGTAGTTCGTCAAAGGAACTTTGCGTAAATACTGGATTTTGCCAATTAACATCTTTAAAAAAACTCTTTATAATATACAAATCTATACATCTTTTTTCCGCATATTCTTCGCTTGTGTTTCCCAATAAAGATTTTCTTTCGTTATACTTTTCTTCAAGCTCATTGCGAGCTTTTGCGATTATCTTGTCCTGTTGATTTAGTTGACTTTGAAGATAAAGTCCTGTTTTATTTTCAATTAATTGTTGAATAAATTTTTCTTTAGTATGAATATCTTTTTCATCCGCTTCTGTCCAATCTCCTTCTTCATTAAGTAGAGTAAGAACTTCTTCTTCAGTGGGAATACCTCTTTTTTTTGCAGCCTCAAGATGCTCAAGCCTATAATCATCCAGATCAACTTGTTCGTTGACGCCTAAATGTTTAACATAAATTCTTTCTTGCTGGTAATAGCTTATTGAATGGCCGCGAACTACATCACGAAAAACTCGCTTGAACAGTGTTTGCTCTAGCGCCATTAGACATTTCCTTCTTCAATGTCCTTATCTAGCTGGGCTAATTCTTCTCTTGTAACGCCTGAAGTAAAATACCAATAACTAACAAAAGTAGCAATTTTTGCCTGAATTAAATTATAAAGCTCATCACCTGCTTCGTCCAAGTCATAATATGCTTGCTCTCTTTCCTCAAAGGTTTCTCCAGGAAAAAACTCTTCTGGATCTTCTTCTCCGCGCACGACATATGTTAAGTTTAAAACATACCACAAAATAACCCTGTTCTGTGCTTTTGTATCCGCAGTATGATTAAACAGGGAAGCGTATGCAGTTTCCATGTCAACAATTTCTCTTCGCACTTCTGCGATTTTGCCAATAATCTCCGCTTCTTTTGTTTTGTTTTCTTCGGGGTTTTTCTTGGTTGTTTTTGTGTTAAGTCTTGTGAAATCTGTTTGTAGCTTGCTAAGGTCTGCGTACTTGGAAGTTAAAGTTTTTGCATCTTCTTCCGCAAGAAGACCGCCAGAGTCACTGTATTTTTTTGCAAGCATTGCTTTTGTGAGAATACCCCTTTTAACGCATTGACTCATTTCAATACTATATTCCATATCGGCTTCCTCGATTTGCCTGCGGTTGGGCTCCTTAAGGATTACCCGAACAGGCTCTTTTTCAATAACTTTTTCGTTTACTGAGATTTTTTTCTCTTGCTTAGTGTCCTTATCGATGATTACCTTTTCGGTTTTCTTTTCGACTTCTTTTTCCAGATTTACCTCGAAACTATATATTTCCTTCATGCCTTATTCCTTATAATATAATATTTTTTTATTTTTTAAACTCAAACTCTATTGTGAATTTTTCCAAATCATCGTCATTGCTGCGAATGTTATCATTGCCCATGTCTAAAACTTTTTTGCGAAAATATTGCATTTTGCTTTCGTCAAAATAATCAGCTTGCTCGATCAAATCTTTATGTTCTGGTAAATTTTTACGAAGCTTACAAAAATGTATGTCATGTTCTGTCTTGAGGTCCTCAAGCAAAACAAGAAAAGTCTTGAAGAGTCTTTTAGTATTGCGACCATAATAGTCGCCCAATAATGCCCTTGCGTCCATATTAAACCTTAAACCTAAATTATATTACACAAAAAACAATAAAAAGTGTAAAGAAAAGCATGGCAAGTTTACTTACAGCTGCGGATAAAACAACGTTAAATGAGGCGATGGACGCTTTGCATGATACTTTTGCCCGTGACGTGCAAATTATTAAAGAGGCGGTAAAAACAGTAAGCACCTCAAGCGCGCAATTTAACTCTGTGTACGGAACTGCTGGCGCGTCGACCAGCATAACATACACTCCACAATCAGGCTCATACAAGGCCAGAGTGCAATATTTAAGACAAGACGAAGATTACTTTTCAGACGGCCAGCTTGGTTCTCAATTAAAAATAAAAATGCCCGCGGGCAGCGTAAGAATCAAAGTTTCTGGAGACGCCCATAGCTACCTAAAAGACGCAAAACGAGTCCAGCTTGACGACAGGAGATTCACTATTTTCAGCGATTACAGGCCTCACGGACTTTTTGACGCGAGATATTACACCTATTACTTAAAACCTATCGATGAGTAAAGTAATAGTGCCAAAAGGAGCAGTTGATACTGTTTTGAAACAAACTGGAAGGTTCGTAAAACCAGAGGTAGAACCCAAGTTGACAAAACAATTTCAAGGAATAAAGGAAAGCATGCTGTCAGACTTTAACAACCACATGATCACTAGAGAGCTAGAACAGAAAACCGCCGCAGATCCCAGCGCATTTGTTTCTCGCGGCAGTCTCTTTGGGTTTATCGGCTTTGAGAAAACGGACGATCCAACAGAGATTATTCGCGAAATGCTTAATGAGTCGTCTTTAAGATTCATTAGAATCAAAGGCGAAACTGTTGATTTTAAAGTTTTCTATCCATCTTTAGAGGAGCTGTTTTTGGCCACGCCGCTTCCATGGGCAACTGGAAGAAGCTGGCTTCAGGGAATAGAATCTGGAATATCTGGGCTGGGCAAATACCTTAACGTAGACAGTGCCGAAAGTCGCTCAGGCGGAGGAGTCCAATCTTCTTACAATACAGGTGGAGGCAGATTCAGGCAAACGAAATATATTTCAGAAATATTAAATAACTTTATCAAAAAAATAGACAATCTATCTCTATGAAGCCACAATTTCAACATACTCTAGTAACAAGTTTTTATTTATGGTTTGATAACTATCTACAAAAAAACGGAGAAGCTTATAAAAATAAAACAGGCATATTTTACAATATGACCGATGACAGGTTGGACAGCACATATAATGTCTACTCCTCTCCATATAAACAGTTTATCTTTGACAGTGGATTACATACTGAAGTAGTCAACTCACAAGGAACAGAAGGTGCTATTGTTTTGGATAGAATTAGCGGAGAAACAGACGAAGGCGAAGCGCTGGAGTTCGTCCGTGGAACCAGCGGTTTGCATATTGACTACGAAAATGGAAGAGTGTTCTTCACGGGAGACAATAACAGTAATTTACCAGGAAACGCGCTGTCTCTAAGCGGCCAATTTGCAGTAAAAGACTTTAATTTGTACATGACAAATCAAACCGAAGAAGACTTAGTTATAGAAAAATTCAAAACAAATAACAGATTTGGCAACTTAGAAACATCTGGAGTTGCGCCGTACGATCAAGTTTTGCCCGCAGTTTTCATCTCTTCTGAAAGCGTAAACAATCAACCGTTTGCATTTGGCGGATTAGATGTAACAAAAACAAACGTTAAAGCAGTTGTAATGACCAGTGATTTATACTGTTTGGACTGTGTTCTTTCCTTGGCTGCAGACGCAAAAAAACGATCATTCGCGGAAGTTGATTTTGCTGATTTTCCAATCACAGAGCTTGGAGATATAAAAACAGCGACTTATGCCACGGGATACAGCTATAATCAAATAGAAACAGACAATACAAACGAATTGTTCCACATTGAAGAAGTAAACGTTTCAAAATTAAGCGATCGAGTAAAAAAGAAAGTAAATCCTGATATTTTCGTGGGCTTTATTGATTTTGAGATACATAAATATCGTCGCCCTCGTGGTTAATAAGTGTATTCTAAAGTGGAAAGTCAACTATTGACTTTTTAAATTTAAAAAAAATTTCACATTATACGCAAAATAATGTAAACAACAATGACCTTAAACCTTATTTAAAACATCATGGCAAAAAGAAACAGAGTAATTTATCAGAGTGAAGCACTGTTTGTTTCGCATCAATACACTGGCGGTAAAATAGTAGACATTGTAGACGGAACGCACGCACCCGCAGGGGTAGACGGACCAGATATTGGCAGCGGTATGTTTCATCAAATTCATCGTGTGCAAAGCGCTAACTATAACTTCGCAATTAACAGACAAGACGTAAACCAGTTTGGTAATTTAGCTCGAATTGACACAGCAGTTATCGAGGCTCCAACAGTAGGGCTTGATTTTTCATACCTTGTAACAGATGGCTCTAACGAAGACAAACTTGGAATCACGTGCTCAGCAGGCAATGTTTCTGCATTGTCTGGCATACTTTCTAATACGTCTGGAAGAAATTATCATATTCTTACTGTGGCAGAAGGAACGGACGCGAATAGCGAGCTTCTTTCCTCAACCAAAGCTACAGTAAATACCAGCACAGTCATTTCGATTGGTAATGGATATATAACAAACTACAGCATGAATGCTGCCGTTGGATCTGTGCCAACTGCTAGTGTTTCCGTTGAAGGTTTAAATATTACGGCAGACACCGCTGGCGCCAGCTTAACAACTCCAGCAATTGACCCAGCAAACTCTGTTCAAGGCGTAGCCACATATAAACTGCCAAATCCTGTATCAGGTGATGTTGGAGCAATTCTTCGCCCAGGCGACATGGTTATATCTTTTGGCACAACAGAAAGTGACACACAAAACGCAACGGGCGTTATTGCACAACTTACTGACAGTACTAGCAAAAATGGCGCACATATTCAAAGTTTCAATATTGATGTGCCGCTAAGCAGAAGCGTGCTCAATAGGCTTGGAAATGCCTTTGGCTTTTCACGGGAAATTGATTTCCCAATCACAGTAAGCGTTGGAATTTCAGCTATTGTTGCTGATCTCAAAAGAGGTAATTTATTTGACGAATTATACGATACAACGAAACACGATCTATGTATTGCTATGAAAAGACCTGGCACTGGCGCTGTTGGCAAAGAACAAGTTAGATTTCAGCTCAAAAACGTCACATTGGATAGTGAATCATACAGCTCCTCCATTGGAGACAATAAAACAGTAGATCTTTCATTTAGCGCTACGGTTGGTGGCCCAGAAGACACAACGAACGGATTATTTATATCTGGAACACAGATTAATAATTTACAAAAATCAGCAGATTAATAAACATAACAAAATAATAACGTTATGGCTAAGAGAAATAGAGTAATTTATCAGAGTGAGGCACTATTTGTTACTCATCAATACACAGGAGGACAATTTGTTGACATAGTAGACGGAACTCATATTACTGCGCCCACGGCCAGCTGGCATACGCTTGGTCACGGTGGAGACGGATCCGAAATTACAAGTGGTCATTTCCACCAAATTCATCGAATTCAAAGCGCTAATTATAGCTTTGCAATTAACAGGCAGGATGTAAATCAGTACGGCAACCTTGCTCGTATTGATACTGCAGCTCTTGAGGCTCCCACAATTAGTCTTGATTTTACATATCTTGTAACAGACGGAACCAATGAAGATAAACTCGGAATTACCACGCACGGCGCGGCACAAACAGGAGCATTATCTGGCATATTAGCGGATACAACTGGAAGAAATTACCATATCCTTACTGTGGCAGAAGGAACCGACGCAAACGCCTCTGCAGATTCAGGCAAATCCGCAAATGCTGCAAATTCTGTTATCTCAATTGGTAACGGATACATTACAAACTATAGCGTAAACGCTGCAGTAGGGGGCATTCCTACTGCCAGTGTTTCTGTAGAAGGGTTGAATATCACGGCAGACAGCGCTGGCACGGGCATGGCCACACCCGCGATAAACACATCGACATCTAAAATGGGCACTGCAAAATTTTCTTTGCCTAATCCGCAATCAGGCGAAGTCGGGCAGATTCTGCGCCCAGGCGACATGACGGTAGAGCTAAATGAGGCAACAGGCCTTTTAGCAAATTTCACAGACAGTAACACCAAAAATGCTGCGCATATCCAAAGCTTTAGTATTGATGTTCCGTTAGGCAGAAGCATAATCAACAGAATGGGAAATACTTTTGGCTTTTGCCGAGAAATTGATTTTCCAATCACGGTATCTGCGAGCATAAATGCTATAGTTGCCGACTTAGCCCTTGAGAAAGGCCGTCGAAACCTATTCAACGAACTTTATGAAAATAAAAAGCATAACATGCGGATTATCATGAGAAAACCATCGGCTACCGCCTCATCAAGCAAAAGCTCTGCAAACGATCAGATAATCTTTGAATTAAAAGGCGTTACATTAGATAGTGAATCTTTTAGTTCTTCTATTGGGGACAACAAAACGGTGGATCTTGGATTCACTGCTACAGTTGGAGGAGGAGAAGATATCGTCAACGGACTGTTTATATCTGGAAATCAAATTGCAGACTCGCAAAGAATTGATGATTCAAACAAATAACGCAACAACAATAACCAAGTTTTACACCACGATCTTTTGATTGTGGTGTAATTTTATATACAAGGCATGAGGAACAGAATCGCATATCACAATGTAGGGCTCCTTGTTGGGCCATCTCCAGCTTTTTCTTTCCACTCTGGCCAACAAGCTGGCTCTCCAGGCCAAAAATTCGCTTCTAGCAACCTTAAGCAAATCAACCTAGTACAAAACGCCTCTTTTAACTTTAACGTCGCCAGAACCGAAATACAGCAAATTGGAGGCACAACCTTGACTGCAAGAAAAGCCACGTCCCAGGCAGACGTTGCCGTTGGATTTTCTTATTTATTAAGTGACGGTAGAAACGAGGATATGCTTGGCTTTTGTCATTCTGGACAAAATTCTGCCTTTTTATCTGGCCAGCAAAACCCAAGTGGAGATAGAAACCTTTTTTTGATTGTTGCGGATGGTCCATCTGAAGAGTTTAATCTTCAGAAAAACTATCAAAATCATAATGTCTTAAGTTTTGGTAACTGTTTTCCAGTTAACTATTCAGTACAAGCTGCCGTAGGATCACTTGCGAGCGCTTCTGTCGAATATCTAGCGTCTAATGTTAAGTTTGACACTACCAGCGGGACAATGTCATATACAGACTCTTTAGGCGGAGTGGGAGTCATAGGATCTGGACTGATTCCCGCGATTGACCCTACGAACGGACAACCTGCATCCACTCCAGAATACGGCTACATATTAAGAAGCGGGGACGTTATGACTACCACGACAGATGAAAAGAATCTAGGACATAGACATAGTGGAGATATCCACTACCTAAAGCCTGGTGACGTCGAGATGTCCTTTAAAGAAAGCAATATAGGTGGAATAAATCTTTCTGGCGCCAACAGAATGCATATAAATAATATTTCTATTGATATTCCAATAAATAGAACCGACTTATATGGCTTTGGATCTAAATACGCTTATGATAGAAGAGCCAAATTTCCAGGACTTGGCAATATATCATTTTCTGCAACAGCAAACAACTTTACTGATGGGACAATCGATACTGTATTCTCGGAAGATCAAGAATATGATTTTACAATTACATTTCTGGACCCCACCAGCCCACTAAATTCCCAAGGAAAGCCGTCGAATAAAGCTATAATACTAGAGGTTACAAAAGCTAAATGCCAATCTCAATCCTTTTCACAAAATATAGGAGAGAACATGGAAGTCGACGGGTCTTTTACTTTTGAGTGCACTCCTTTTACTGGTTTTAAGTTTAGCGGAATCGCCAGCAACCAAGACTCTGTTTGGAAATAACAATCAATAATCCCCAGAAGGGCTAAGCCTTACCTCGCTTCCAGCAACCTGCCTTGGTGCGGCCTGATAAAAGTTATACGCATAAACGGCCTTTTCTAGCTCTTCTGTGGCATCTTTTGCGAAACCTCGGTAAACTTTAGCGATTTCATTTTTGTTTGTTCTGGTGATCATTGAATCGCCTTCTCTTAGGGTTACAAAATCTACACTGCTATCAATACCTTTTAAAACATTTCTTGCCTTTTTTTGATAAAAATGTTTTAAATAAAGCTTTTTATATATACCACTTTCCTCTAAACCCATTGTGGGATGAAAAACATGCGAGCTTTTACCAGCTTCGCCGCTTCCGCTAAAAGAAGTAAATATTAAAGTATTTAATTCTCCTATGTTATTTTCAAACCAACCAGATATCTGACTAAGAGTAGCCATATCTGTATCACTGTCAAACTCATTGACAAATACAGAATTAGCGAGTATTTTAGGCTCGTTTGGCATTATAAACCTTCAGACATTAATTTTTTAACTTCTTCAAACTTTGGATTATCTGGATCAATAATTGGCTTTTGTGTGCCCATAGCCGCCCTACGGCCTTTTGTTTGATTGACAAACTCTTTAAGAAGCCTATTTTTTAACGCCATTTTATTTCCACCTGGGAAAATACCAATTTCTGCGGCCAAAGTCTGCAAATCAGTTAAAGACATTTCTGTGAGATTGTCTTGAAAAACTTCAAGATTATTGGTCTTAAAAGAGTTCATTTGACTAACGCCCAATAACTCTTCTAGCTCTCTAACTTTTTCAACTTCCAGTTTCCCATCAGAAAGATTTAATTTATCTAATTTACCTTGCTTCTGAGCTGCAGTACTTTTCCTACGTGTTTTAGAACTAGGCTTTTTTGCTTTTGGTGCTTTTTTCATGATAATATATATTATGTTTACACGTGTTTATTTTCTATTGGAATTACACTCTTAATGCTTAATATAGAACAAAAAACCCACTCCCGAGGGAGTGGGCTTGTAATCATGTATAATATAATCTATTATGCCTCAAGATCAATACCAACAATCGCTCTGTCGTCCAGTATGACTCTACCCTCTTCGATAGAACCAAACCAGCCAACCTTAGCCTGACGAATACTGAACTGATCATCAGCCACAAGGTTGAACTCAGCACCGTTTTCAGCATCAACTGCCACAGCGCGCACGAACGCATCGCGACTGCGATCGATACCAATAACGAGATCATCAGTAGCAGCAAACGAGTTGCTGTTCGCGGTATTCGGGTTATTATCACTTGTCGGAGACAAAGCAGCGAAGATCGTATTGAACTTCTTGCTTGCGCCCAACTCGTGAATTTCCATGACGTTAACGCCAAAGAATTCAGGGATACCAGCGCTGCCATACATTGCCGCACGGATAGCGTCAGGGGCAGCTGTGCCCGCATTGGCTGTAGATGCCGCAGTACCATCAGCTTCTACCGTGTTAATCGGATTATAAGCCATTGCTCGCAAGTCGGCAACAACCTCTGGCGAACAGATCATATCTGTAATGCCAGCGTTACCGCCAACAGGCGTGCCGCCAACCCAAGATGGGCGGATTCTCTTGGCTCTAGTCAACATGGTATTCAAGTCGTCCAATAAGAACCGACCTGCCTGCGCAGACGTAACCAAATGCTGATAAGTAGATCCATCAGCAGTCGTAGAACCGTTTGCTAAAGCGCCTAACAGCAAGTTAGCAGACGTTCTCTCCTGCTTTAACAGGATTTCCTGTGCAGCGCGAGTGAAAGTCTTACTCACAACATCTAATCTCGAACGAGAAGCGTATTTCTTGTCAAAAGAAACGGCTGTATCGAGCTTGTATGTTGCAACTTTCATTTCCGCATGAGTAGGAGTCACCTGGTTAGAAGGGAGACCGCCTGGAGCATGCGTACTATAAACATTAATGTAGTCCTCGTCGGACACATCGTAATAAACGTCTAGCGGAATGCTAGGATTGTCATCAGCGTCAAACTGAAGCGGGGTAAACAAGTTACTAAGAGTAGGAGCTTGATTAACCACTTCATTAACGACTGGGCCAATAAATTCCGCTAACGCGACCTGAGCTTCATAAGCAGTGTCTCTGTTCTTAGAGCCCATTGCCTGAATCAACTCAATTTGTTCTGGAGTTCTTTTTAAGGTAATATTCATTTTCTTGATTCCTTTCTGGTTTCTAAGATTACAGATTTAACTTAATCACGCCGTAAGTTCCAGCGGCCACATCGGTAATTGGACCAACCGTGGTTCTGGTTCCAGTGCCAATCCACGTTCCGAGAACGCTCGCGTATGTATAATAAACGGTGGATCCGCCTTGCGGGACATGCTCTGTACCCGTTGGGACAAAACTTGCCAGAGCAGCGTTGTAGTCACCAACCAAGCTATCAAATGCAATTCCGCTAACTTTGCCAGCTGTTGCAGGAGACATCACAACAGCCATGCCAGGAGTAGGATGAGTATCCAGCGTCCCACCAGCGTTGTCAATCGCGTCACTAGTTAATGTAAAAATACCTCTCGTGGCGATAGGCACTGCCTGGCCAGAGAGTACAGCTTGAAGCTCATCTCTTTTAACAGGATTATAAAGAAGTTTTTCTCCATTTTCATCCTGCTCAAGGGTCTGCTTCAACGTTACACCAATAACTTCGCCAGCTTTAGCAGCCGAGGCAGCAGCCTCAACTTTAAGCTGAACTTCTGGGTATTGGTTTCTAGTATGACTTTGGGAAGCGCTAAGCTCCGTACGGTCAACGTATGTGACAGGGTCTTTGGAAAAGTTTCCCCCACCACTCTTAATACTAACGAAAACTCCTGCACTACCGTTGCTATTTGTGGTTGGATTTGCATCCGACGCATCATTAGCGAACAAGTTGATAACATCGTTTTCGTCGTATTGCCTAAATGGTAATAGTCTATTTGCCATAATGCTTGTTTTTAATAGGTTACTTTGATGTTTTCTTTGCTAAACGCTGACTGGAACTTGGTTCTCAGGGTTTCCGTTTCGCCAGAAGATGCCTCATTGGTATTGGAGATTTCGGGTGTAACCGCTTCCGCCTCCTCTAAAGCTTCCTCTAAATTTTCTTTTTTGTCAGCTTCGCTGTTCTCCGAAGAACTATCAGAAGCCTTAGCTTCTTTCATCTCGGTAACGCGTTTTTCGACCGCTTCAGCGACCGCGCTGTCAAATTTGTCTTTTTCAGCCTTTAAATGCTCTTTGCTCTTGTGAGCAAAAACCACGGCCAACTTCTCCTGATAAGAAGCGAACGCCTCATCTGTTTCAGTTAATTCCTTAACCTCAGATGCGACAATCTTCAAATCAGCCTCACTCAGTTCATAATCTTGCTCAACAGCTTCCATGCGAGCATTAAAACAAGCAAGCGCCGTCTGGCGAGCTTGCTCATCTTCGAACTGACGAATCTTGTCTTCAGCCGCCTCCAACTTCTGTTTCATTTCTTCCACGGAAGCAGTAAGCTCTTGGTGCTGAGCCTCGACTTTGGCTTTTTCTTCTTTCGCGCTTGAAAGGTCTCTTTTATACTCCTCATTCTTCTCGCGAATAGCTTGATTCACGATATCAGAAATTGAAGCCACAGATTCCTCGGCAAACGTGTCTTTCGACATTTTCTCAGAAGAAAGCTTCTCGTCGAGCACAGATTTAATCTCTTGAACTAATTGGTTAGTATTCATAATGCTAGGATTACTTTCTCTTTCAGATTTTACAGCGTTTTTTTCACTTTGTGAAATATTATTTTTAAAATTTAAAATATTTTTTAATATTTCTTTGGCCCTTTTGTCAGTATCTGAGCCTAAATCTCTTTTGTCGGAGATTTTGAGCTCTCCTTGTTTCTCGGTAAGTATTACACCCTCAACGTCTGCCGCAGGATTTGCAGTGAAACCTATGCCTAGTGGATAAACATCCCCAACTACCAGCCTTCTGATAATTGTACCATCTTCCATTTTACCAGAGCCATCAGCTGCTTTAAGATATTGGGATAGCTCATCAATTTGTTTTTGATCGGTTATAATTTCTGCTTCGGCCAAATTTTCACTCCCAAGCGCAATTTGATAATCGTTAAAGCCGATTTCCCAGCTAGCAGAGACTTGGTTATACATTGAACTTTCTGGATCAACTGATTGATTTAACAATTGTGCAAATTTTTTATCAACCATACGGTAAACGACTGCTCCAAGGGAAATATTGAAAGGGTCTTCATAGCCCGCTAGAACTTCTTCATCTAATAATTCATTGTCTCCGTAACCAGAAAACCCTGCAGAAACAATATGCCCCACGATTCTCTGCTTTTTATGTTCTATGTTCGCGGGCTTGTGGACAAAATAATCTTTAACTGCAAGAGCTGTTTCGGTAGAAATACCATCGTGGTTTTTATTAAATTTATTAACTACCGCTGCATTAAAAGCAACTCCTATCAAATCAATATTTTTATCTAAATCAACCGATTCAGGCATTATATTTCGGAGATCATTCAACGAAGCTCTCGAAATTTTAATATCTTCTTGATCAATATCTGCAGATGCAAGAATTGGCTGCAAAAAAGACGTTTTATATTTGTAGGATGGAACCATATTTTAGCGATAAGTGTTCGAACTATAAAGTTGTTACACGTTTTTTATCGATTTGAGAATTTTTCTGAATGATAAACAATTGCGGCGGCATAATCAGTCAGCTTATGATCGCTTGCGGTTTTTTCTACTCCCTTGGCTAAATTTAGATCTAATATATTCTTATTATTTCTCACGCAGCTCTCAGCCGTAGCTTCCCAATCCTCAATATCTTTGGCAATAACCACTTTTTTACAAAGATCGTTAATCATTTGATTTTGACTTTTATTTAGTCTTTTAATCTTAAAATGTTTTCTTGCTGTCTTTTTACAAAAATCCTGCAAACCCTCAGAAGCTTTGATTACCTTAGTAACGTTTTCCGTCGATATATTTGCCCTAGAAACTTCCTGCGGAATACCATTGGTGCCACGTGGCCTGCCTGGTAAACCAGGAACTTTTTGAACTTCGTCTTCTTCGTCAACACCAACCATTGGAACTCCTCCCACAATTGGATTGTAATATCCTTTTTTTCGTTCCTCGATAAATTTATCCTGAGATTTTCCAATTTGTTCAGCCTCGGGAAAAACGCCTTTATTGATAACATCCATTCCCTGCTCGGGAGTTATTAGTCCCAACTCCATAAGCCTTGTAGCTACTCTTTGTGTTTGAGTGGAATCTTTAGTATCAACCTCCTTGAATCTTGCAGTAGGATAATTCCTGAATCCCATGTTTTTACAAACCTGTTTAATTTCTGGTTGCAGAAAATCATTTAAGAACCCCTGTCTTGATTCTTTGAGTCTTTCTAAAAATATCTCAGCCTTAACTGCAGTATTACTATATTTTTCACTGCCTACGATAATATTCTGTAGTCCCTCTTTGATATCTTCATTAACTATGCGATATTTTTCATATCCCAAGATTTTGTTCATATCAGGAATAACAAATTCTGCCTTGGTTGTGTAGTCAGAAACTAAAACCCTGCCAACACTCTCGTTTCTAAAGAGCTCTTGCATGGCCGCAAGGTTATTATGATTAATACCACCTTTGTTGGGCTCGTTGCCCATGCTAATCAGAAGTATAACGTTCTCAATAGTTCTGACAATCGCTTGATCAATTTTTTTGAACTCTAACTTCATATTGATATCTTCTAAAACAGAAAAACCAAATGGAACAGCAAAAGGTTCATAATCTTGTTTTTTATAAAAAGAATATCTCAAACTTTCTGGTTCAATTTCAAGCTTTGCGCCATCGGGCTGATATCCATTTGTTTTAAAATTCTCTTTTATGTGATCTGGTAGCCCCCTATAAACCTCTCGATCGTAATCATTTTTAGGGTTCTTCAGTCTTTCAATTTCGTATTCGCTTAGAACCTTCGCATACACACCAGTGGTCTCAAACCCAGTTGTCCTGCGAGCAATCATGTCATACGGATTTAACAAAACATAACGTATGGGAATCTTATTTATAGATACCGCTCCGTAAGTTTTCGTCATTTTAATAAAGTCATCAGTGTTAAATCGCCCGTCAATCTTATAAAAGAAAATATTTCCAGATCTATAATATTCCCGAAAGTATTGATCTCTTATTTTCCACAATTTAATCTTCTTAAACCAAGCTTCAATAAAATCCCTTGATTTTCTGCTTCCTCCATCAAGAAATATTTCAGAGTTAGCGAACTCAGCCATAATATCTATAGCATTTCTAAATATTGCAACGTTAGCGTATGCTTTTTGACATAACTCTATAGATTCTCTTACATTAATTCCACTGGCAGAATAATCATACGGAAGGAGGCCGTCTCTTATATTTGTATATCTATCTTTTTGGGGAACCTTATGGATTCGATTGGATCTTGATCTAGTCGTTGTGCTGCTCCCTTTGCGAGAATAAGCTGCCTTGGCCGTGGAATTAAAGTAAGCTTCTCCCTCTAAACTCGGGGTATAGGTACTGTTTTGCAGTAATGGATTTGTAGCTAAAGTCTCTTCTATAGACTGTTTTTTGTCAAACCTGTTCCAGTATTCAGATTTCTTATTATATTTTCTTTTTGCGGCCATTTGTTTTAATTACACAAAAGTTATCAAAGTTACTTTGAAAAGTTTCAAAGTACTTTAATTAATAAACATTGGAGTAAAAGTTGAAACAACCTCTTCAGGCTTAAAGTTCATAACATCAAAATATGTCTTTACCATCCAATTTCCTAATACTAAAGCAGAATAACTATCTTTTCTAGCTTTATCTCGACCAGACTGCCTCCTTAAATTCGGAGGAAGGTCGAAAGTTTGAGTGCCTTGCGTCGTGGTAGTTATTTGTATAAGCGCGCATTCTACTTTTGTAAGTTCTAACATATCACTTTGATGCTCAACAAAATCAATCATTTTTGCCTCTTTTGTCATCTTGTCAATTCCAGTATCAGAAACTTTTAAATATTTTAAATTTTCAATAGGAATTTGTTTTCGTCTTTGTGTTTGGTATGAATCGTCAATAGCTCTTGACGCAAAAAATATTCTTTTATGATCAAAATTAGACTGCAATAATTCATTAGCCTGTCTTATCCAATTGCTCGTGGGCTTTCTGAGATAACAAATCTTCTTTTCGGTTTTATTGTATTCGTTTCGTGCTTTTTGTAAATCTGCGTGATATGCTTCTGGTTTTTCAAAATCAATTTCAATTGTTTGAAGTTTTAGATTGTCTTTTTTAAATATTTCACTTTCATTACAAGCACTTAAAAATTGCACTCCTCCAGCATAGTCACCAATAACCATAACAACATTAAATGCCTGAAGTATATATGAAAAATATTTTATATGCTCTTTCATGTTTGCGCCAGCAAGGGCATAACTATGCACGACGGTTCCTATTTGTTTTTCTTTGTTTAGCTTAAAAACCTGGATTGCAAAGTCGTCAGAGCTTTCGCTTTCTGCCCAACTTGGATCAAAAGATACTAAATATTCAGCCCCAGGTTCGCCAGCAACTTCTACCGACGGACTCTCTCCGTCTGGAATCGAGCAATCTGACATTTTTGATATCTTAAAGTATCCGCTACTGTCATCCGTAAAAACAGCGCCAAACTCACGATCGAACTGACTCTGGCTCATTGAGGCTTTAGCTTGGTTTAACAAATTTTGATCATAAAGCTGTTTTGGCGCACAATCATACGAAAATTGCATGATCGTACGATGAGCTGTATCGTCTGCAGGCTGGTTATGTATTAAATTTTCGAATTGAGTATAAGCCTTATACATATATTCAAATTTATACGAAGCGGACGACAAAGCTATCAATTTGTTATTAGGCCAAACATATCTCTCGTCTTCGGTCATTTTATTTTGGCTTATCATTGTGGTTTCAAGATTATAAAGATCTTCTCGTTGAGTTGGGTTTTCTACTACAGATAAAAACGGCACTATCACTTCGTTATAAATTCTTTCTGGCATTAAGGCGAACTCATCGATAATAATTCTATGAAATCGAAATCCGCGCAACTTTTCACCATCACCTAATGGCAGCGCTCGAATTCTTGACCTGCCTATTTCCATGAGCCACTCATCATTACTTTTGCTTTTCTTTGTGATGCATTGAGCAAATAAAGCTGCCTCGGGCTTTGCAGCAATATCTTCAATTTTCTTAAAGATCATTTTTGCTTGCCGAAAAGACTTTGATAGTATTCCAATTTCAACTCCTTGATTTAAAACCGCATCTAAGGCCGCGTAAATGCCAGTCGTAAATGACTTCGACATTCCACGAGACCATACTCCCATAAAATAATCGGTTTGAAACATTGCCTTAACAGCCATGTGTTGAAATGGAAAAAGTTTGATTCCCATCAACAAGTCTGCTGCGAAGGTTATGTTTTCTCGAAGAAATTTGTAAAAAAGAATCTTAGCCTCTTTTTCTTCAAGAAAACCAATATCACCAGCTAAGAGCTGTTTGTTTATGCCGCGAGTCTTGCTTATTCGCTCTTTTTGATTTCCTTTTTCCCAGGCCATAATCCCTTGCGTCTATATAATACTGTAAATCACAATACCATATTTTTCTACCAAAATATAAAATTCTTTGTATCAAATCTATTGATGACGTTCTATTGCCAGAAAAGATGAATTGACATGTTTCTGGAAACTCGTGACACAAAGCTTTCATATTATGAAAAATAAATTTTAAATTTGCTGGATGCGGAGAAAAGTGATTTTGTTTTTTTATTTTTCTGATATCACTATCCACAACAATAAATATATAACTATCCATTGCTTTAGCCCTGGAAACTTCACGCCGAAATCTTGAAAAGTTTTGCGACATTGTAGATTTAAAATCGCTTTCGCTTTTCCTCTCCACGAAAGTGTAATCATATCTGCTTCCGCTCGCAGTGTAATCAGCAAAATCCAAAGCGAATTTTTTTGTGTTCTTAAATGGAAGCGGATGGTTTTCACGAGTGTCAATAACTATTTGCAGATCACTAAAATCCTGAACATCAAAAAAGTTTTCGGGCAGCTTTCTGTAGAGCATTGGCGTCACACCCGCCTGACTACATGCATGTGAATAACTTGTAAAAAACTTTTTGTAAATATCTACAGTCGGCATTTCATTTAGCAACAATTCTAAATGAGTCGGGCCAAACTTGAGCTCTTTATCTTTAATTCTTTGTTTTAATTTATTTAGAGAATATTCCTTTACTTTTTCTGGAGAATTTGCATGGCACCATTTTAGTAATTGACTATATGTGGAAAAATCTTTTTCAAAATAATCTTTTTTGTTTTTGAATGGCAATAGTTCACCAGTCAACAAATTCTTTCGTGGAAAATTTTTTGTATAATAATCTGCTAGTGTCATATCGTGAATTTTTATATGACGATGCATTGCTGGCTCAGTACCAAATTCCTTATCACATTCTTTGCACTTAAACGACATCTTCTTTTGCTACTCCTAAAACTCTCGATTTCCATTCGGACATGGATTCTAGTTCGTTCGCTTCTTCATCTATAATCTCTTTTTGCATTTCAGCCATTTGAACCATAATTTTTCTCTCCTCTTCTTCTTGAAATAATTGCACTATGCTGAGAATACTTGCGTTCTGTGATTGCTTGGAAGCAACTCTCTTTGCGCGGTCTCCGTTTAATTTTGTGATTAGTTTATCCATGCGGCCCGCGCATTGATTATATTCTTCGCTTTTTGTTTTTAAAATTTCTGTCAAACGTATGGTAAACTCTTGTTGATCTTGCGCGTCATCAAACATTGTGTTTAATTTTGCTTTTTGCTGTTCAATATGCTTAAGATTAATGTAATCCATACATACATTAATATATAAATTAATCTCATCAGTTGTTAAATCTGGCTTGTCCCATACACACCTCACAAATTCGGCTTCAAATAATTCTCTATCTTCCAGAGAGGGGTAATTATTAATTACTTGCATAAATCTTGGACTTGATAAAGAATTCATTAAAACTTCTACGCATTTTCTATCTTGCATCGCTAATTTGTTTTCGTCAAAGCTTTTTCCCGCAAAATCATTAATTTTTTTAATTGATCGGGACATCGCTTTTGGAGGACTATATTTTAACCCAAGAGCGTTTTCGTCAGCTCTGACAAAGTCGGGATGATGGTTTTTAACATAATCGGCGACAACCCTTTGCTCTTTTGATAATTTTTTAATCTCTTTGTTTGGCCATAAAAGTTCCGCTAACTGAATGCTGCTCATGTTTTGCCCAGCATAAGAATCTAAAAATTCCTTCTCTTCGCCTGTTAAAATAATTTCTTCAACTTTCTGGTGGCTGCTGGTTTCATAGTTAAGCCCCTGCTCGACCATAAACCTTCTTATTGCTCGACCAACCTTGCTTCGACCATCAAGAGTTTCATCCCCAGAAACCATCTGTGTTAAACGGGTTAAATCAGATATAGCTTTATAATTATTTTTAATTAGCTGCTTTTGCTCTTCAGTTAGATTGGTCATTGATAATAATAATATCTTTTTGTTGAATTACTGTCGCCGCTTTTTCTTTAAACATCTTTTTTAAATTTTTAATTTGCTTATAACCAGCTTTTCTGTTTTTTTCATTAGTCGTATAACCAAGCTTTTTCGCAACTTCGTCTTCTGATAAATTTTTAACAAATAAATCTTCATAAACTTCATAATGTTTTTTAGTCAAAATAATTTTCATCTCCACGTGTAGCTTGCCAATAGAATCGATTAAATTAAACTCCCGAGAAGCAATTGAAAAAACCTCTTGATGGTGGTTTTCCAAAGCGAGGGGTAATTTTATATCATAGGCATGCTTTTTCCCCTTTTCCCATTTGGCGTATAATTTACACTCATCACACTGAGTGCCGCTTGGGGTAAAGGCGCACAAATTGCCATGCACAGCTTCTTGTTGGTTTGATTGATTGAACGGACAGTTTAAACATGGCCGCGCGAAATTAGTATAATTATTCCGTAAGATATTTTTTAATTGATTCGATATAATCTTATTAACCCAAGGCTCAAGCGGACGTTTTTGATCCCATTGCTTCCATTTTTTGAAAATATGAAAGCGTATGATTTGCTCCACGTCCTCAAAGTCAAACCAGGCAACTGCATTTAGATGCCATTTATGTTTTCTT
>VTLG01008914.1_pt1 | contig 19866 bp, 19 predicted proteins | sample 4694571 | NCBI WGS metagenome assembly VTLG01 (sample SAMN12604809, study PRJNA352737) | marine metagenome | biome: ENVO:00000447; feature: ENVO:00000209|ENVO:00000569|ENVO:01000036; material: ENVO:00002151; isolation source: viral sequences binned using virsorter ... | reverse complement strand
CTGCATCACGTGAACCACTAATTGTCGTAGCTATTTGTGCAGAACTTGATAGTGCTCCATTGAATGTTCCAGTAAATGTATTACCGATTATACTTGCACTCGAACTTATATTTCCACTAGCAGTTATATGTCCAGTTATATTTAAATCATCAGTAAATGAAATTGAATCACTTGAACCACCTGATGATTGAAATGTATCTGCTATAACAATTCCACTAGCACTAATATTTCCACTAGCAGTTATATGAGTTATTTGAAGGTTTTGTGCACTAAAATCTGTACTTATTTTACTACCACTAATACTTGTTGCGGCACTTATATGGTCATTTGTTACAGAACTATTTGCAATATACTGTGATTGACCAGCTAATAAACCATAAAAAGATAATCCGTTATCAGGTGCTTCTGTAAATGTGATAGTTGAACCACTTATTGAATATGCTGTAGTTGGTTCTTGTACGACACCATCTAATACAATGACTGTATTTGCAGCAGCTGGTGTAACATCAAGTAAACCTACTTGTAAGGTAAAACTTACGTCTGAACCATTAAAATCTCCACTAATATCATCTATTAGTAAAAATTCTCCAGTATTTGTTGGTTCTCTTCCTATATATGCCATTATATTCCTTTATTTACTATAAATATTAAAAAGTTCACTTACTTATCCCAACGCAATTGATAACGCTATTATATCAGCTTCTAAAGTATTTAATTTTGTTGCAACTGAAGCACTCATTGCAGAAACTGAAGTAATACTCATTTCAGAAACGTTTACGTTACCAAATGAACCAGTTGAAGTGGATGAACCACTTATATTTCCACTAGCCGTTACATTTGATTGAAAAGTTGCATCTCCTGCTACATTAATAGTACCATCAATATCAGCATTTCCAGTTAAATATAAATTTCCACTAGCACTAATATTAGAACTTGCAGTAACGTGAGTTGCAACCACTTGTTCTATGTAACCGAATCTCCAATTTTTAGAAGAACTACCTATATCATAAGAACTATCTGCATCTGGAATTATAGAAGATGAAACTTCAGCATCAAAAGATACACTATCAGATGTCGCATCACCAATTGTAATATTTCCGCCAAGTGTTAAATCACCCGTAAGGTTACTATTTCCAACAACTTCTAATCTACCAAATGAACCAGTTCCAATATAAGAACCACTAATATCTCCACTACTAGTTATATGAGAATCTACCAATAAGTTACCACCAACATGCAATGATGCTGATGGTTTTTGTATTCCGTGTATTCCTACATCACCAGAAGCAGATATTTGTAATCCAGGGCTATTTTGATTGGTGTAAAATCGAAAGTTCACATTTTCTTGGTTGTGATTAAACCAAAGTTTATCGCTATCGGAATCTTTCTGCCATGCACGAATAAAATTTATACCACCAGCAACAATATCAAATTTATCACCAGTTGGATATCCTATATAAGTGTCGGGGTTACCGTTGTGATAAATGTAATCGTCAATACGAATATCAGTTGTTGAAATTCCAGAGGATGCAGTTATATTTGCTCCATAAATGTTTCCACTTGCACTTATATGAGTACTTCCAGTTATAGAACCAACTACAGTTAAATATCCATCAATGTCAGCATTTCCAGTTAAATATAAATTTCCACTAGCACTAATATCATTAGAACCAGTAATGTTACCACCAACATACAAGTCACTAGCTAAATTAGAAGTTCCATCTATATCAAGATTTCCAGTTGCTGATAGGTTACCACTTGCACTAATCTCTCCACTTGCTGTTATATGACCTGTAATATTTAAATCATCAGTAAATGAAATTCCTTCAGAATCTCCACCGACAGATTGGAAATTATCTGCATATATAGTACCACTTGCACTTATGTTTCCACTTGCTGTTATATGACCTACAACATCTAATCCACCTGAACCTGAAATTTGAGTCTTTTCCGCACTCATATCCAGATGAATTATATCAAAATTATCACTTCTTCTAAATTTAAAATCGTTGTTTTGGTCTGAAGATTTGATATAACCTATATCTCCACTCATACCTATAGTCATATGGTCGGCATATCCATCATCAGTTAATTTTAGTTGTGGGAAAGTTGTATCTACATAAACTGTTCCACTTGCACTAATCTCTCCACTAGCAGTTATGTTACCAGTAGCGTTAATATCAACTACTGATAAATCTGACTGTAAAGTTGTATCACCTGCTATGTTAACAGTTCCATCAATATCTAAATTACCAGTTCCATAAATATTACCACTTGCACTTATGTCATTTGAACCAGTAATATTACCACCAACATACAAGTCACTAGCTAAATTAGAAGTTCCATCTATATCAAGATTTCCAGTTGCTGACAAATTACCACTAGCACTCACATTGGATGATGCGGTTACCGCACCAACTAAACTAACTATAGTAGATGTTATAGTGGTGTTTGTGCCGTCAACTGTAAGTGTTCCATCGATATCTGTATTGTCGAGATTAGTAGTGCCATCAACATCTATATCACCTTGTAAAGTAGCATTACCTTGAAGATTTGTTGAACCATCAATATCAAGATTTCCAGTTGCTGATAGGTTACCACTTGCACTTATTTCACCACTTGCAGTTATATTACCACTAGCATTAATATCAACTACTGATAAATCTGACTGTAAAGTTGTATCACCCGCTATATTAGCAGTACCATCAATATCTAAATTACCAGTTCCATAAATATTACCACTTGCACTAATATTATTTGAACCTGTAATATTGCCACCAACATATAAATGACTTCCAAGAGACGCTGTAGCTGTGGAGCTACCACTTAAATTAGTAAAATCTTTTATTGTGGTATATGAGTTTGTACCAAGGGTAGTTCCATCAATAGTTCCACTATCAATATCCACGTTAGTCATATTTTGACTATCAAAATCTATTGCACCAGTAGAAGTAAAAGCACCTATATTTGTTGCTGTAAGTGTATCACTAACAACTACGTTTCCATCACTAACTTTTAAAACAGTTCCTGAACCGCTGATATCGATTGAACCAGTAAATTGATGGGAATCATCAACATTATCACCAAAAATGTTAGAACCAGTAGCTTGAGTTATTGAAGAACTTATGAAAGTTGTATGAATTTCTTCAGCGTCTATACGACCAGTAACTAATAAATCATTTTGTAATGTAACATTACCAGCAAAATTACTTGTTCCATCAATATCTAAATTACCAGTTCCATAAATATTACCACTTGCACTTATGTCATTTGAACCTGTAATATTACCACTTACTAATAAATCATTTTGTAGTGTAACGTTTCCTTGAAGATTTGAAGTACCATCAATATCAGCATTTCCAGTTAAATATAAATTTCCACTAGCACTAATATTAGAACTTGCAGTAACGTGAGTTGCGACCACTTGTTCTATATAACCGAATCTCCAATTTTTAGTTGAACTACCAACATCATAAGTACTATCTGCGTCTGGTATAATACTTGAACTTAAATCTGCGGTTATAGCTAATGAATCCGTATCTGCATTTCCAAAAGTCATATTACCACCAATTGTAATATCACCTGTAAGACTACTATTTCCAGCAACTTCTAATCTACCAAATGAACCAGTTGAAGAAGATGAACCAGACAAATCACCACTTACTTCAACTCCCTCTGCTAATGTTTTACCAACATACTGATTTACTGTCATAAAACAATATTCACTATTAGTTGGGTCTACGTCAGAATTCATAAACTGAACTATACCAGTTTTATAATCAAACTGATAATCATTTGTTGAAACTATATCACCACTACTCAAAGAACTTGTTTGTGCACTTTGACTTATAGCAGAAGATTTGTATAATACAGCTAAATAACCAGGTGTACTATCTTCTGTGGTAGAATTTGCAAGTGATGAATCAGAATATTTTGGTGATACAAAATTAGTTAGTTGATTATCATTTATTAACTGAGCACCAACTCCACTATCACTTCCAGATGGGTCTAAAAAGAACCAAACTTCATTATTAACATTAGATTTTGTTAGTTTTTGTCTATACCAATATTTTAATATATTATCACCACTATCAGCATAATTGGAATCTAATTGAGAACTACCACTAAATGGTATCCCCGAAGATGGTATTTTCGCGGCTTGAGTATATATTTCAGACGCACCTAAATCAAGAACTTCTGTGAATGACTCTTGTGCTGTCGTAAAGGTATTATGTGTATACCTTCTTGACGCTAACAGTCTACTCGATTTTGAACCTGAATCTATTTGTCCCATTTCATTCCTTAACTAAATGTTAATGTAATATCATCTATAGGTGTTGGGTTACCTCTATATCTAACTATCACATATAGTTCGTTATCACTACTATCTAAATACATTCCATCACTATTTCTCATTGGAACTGTATAAGTATTACTTGCTACACTACCACCAGTATTTCCATATAAATCTAATGCATCAACAAACGGATTTAAATGATAATCAGTTTGATTTGCTACACTACTTGAAATTGCATTAGATGTTGTCTCAGTTGGGTCAAAAATTCTAGCTCTTGACAACTCACTATTAGCTCCACTACCACTTGCAGAACTCTTAAAAAGTAATGCACATGCAATCTTATCATTTGTTGTTGCTTTCCAATTAACTAAAGTATTATTATTAAGATTAACCGTCATACTTGTTTTTGTTCCACTTGTTTGAAATCTTCTAATATAATATTTGTAAGAACCACTACCATAACTGTCTGGATACCAATATCTGTAACTATCACCTGGATTTACCAAATATCCTGGTTTTACTTGTAAATCATTTTCACCAATTCTAGAACCACTATCAAATGAATCACCATTAAATCCCAATACATCATTATTTAACGTTATTCTAAAACTTTCACCACTAAAAGTTTCACTTGTTCCTGTCAAACTACCACCATCATAACCATCTGCTCGACCATAATATGCCATACTTCCACTTGAAGCTGGTTGACCAAATGTACTACCTGAATGGAAAAAATAAGTATATGTTGCTAGGTTAGAACGAGAATTACTTCTATTTCTACCTCTTACAACAACAGTATATGTTTCATCTGATACAGACGCTCCAAAATCACCACCAGCTTGACGAATGTTTGTTCCTGTTCCAGATAAAGTATATGTAGCATTAAATACTACAACATCACCTCTTGTTGGAACTGCACTTGTAGCTCTAACTGAACCACTTTCTGACGCAAATATTGCAGCCGCTGTTTGTATTGTTCCACCACTTGTAGAAACATCATCTATACCTGAACCCGCTATTGATACGTTAGATAGAGATTCACCACCAATACTATCATCTACAAGAGTAGTGCTGGCTACATACATTGGACTGAATAATCCATGAATTGAAGCACTTAAATGATAAGTAGCACCTGCAGTTAAATAAGGTACTCCACTTAAACTCCTACTTGTAGCACTTACATAACTTTGTGTAGGTTGTAATATTGATATTGAGTTAGTACCAATATTTGAAGAAATTTTATCAATTGGTGCCCAAAAATGTGTTGTAGTTGTCCCATTAACAACTTGATAATTACCAGAACCTGTAGCTATACCAACTGTTAACCCGTGAAAATTATAATATCCACTTGCTGAAACTGAGGTAAAGTCGTTATTTAAACTTGGATTAGAACCAGAAAATCTTCTTGTTAAAGAACCTGTCATTAAAGTTCCACCCAAATCTGCAAATTTACCATCTTGATAACCCGCTGGTATAACAGCTGGTTGTGATGTATTAATTTTTGCTAAAGTTAATCCATTTGCTGAACCAAAGGAACTTTGTGTTAAATCTAATCTAGATTGTGTTGTAAATGTATAAGATGATGATGGATTTGGTACACTTCCTGTATCACTAAAAGATTGTGTAGCAAGTAATCTAACTTTAAATTCTGTAGCGGCTCCACTTGTAAGACCACCTAAACCAAATAATTCCGAATCTGCAGATGAACTAATGTTTGTTGCACCACCACTATTTGAATCAAAATCTAAATAAAAAGTTGAACCATTATCGTGATATGAAGTAATACCACTAAAAATTTGTCCACCAGTTTCTACCCAATCTTTTGTATATAGATATAACATAGTAGCGTTTGTACTATCATAACTTTGTGGTAAATATCCATCTACTGTATCTGAAGTACCTAAATTGTTAGTATTCGTATCTACAGATGCAAATGTTTTTGTATTTGGTGCGGCATCCGATACATCTAAAGAATGACTTAAAACACCTGACATAAATCTTAAAATTTCTGAAACGTGAGATGTATTATCAAAATTATTAAAATAACTACCTTCTAAATTACTACCCCATAAGTTTGATGTAGGATATCCATTTTGCATATTATTAGCAATTATTGTAGTAGAACTTGTTGGAGAACTTGTTACAGTAATTGAACCAGAAAAATTAGTACTTCCTGTAACTTCGTGTACATTATCAGACTTTAATCTAAATTTAACATCGGAATCATTTTGACCATCTATTCTAAAAAGTATTGTACTATTAGAACCATCATCATCAATATCAGCAGACATTGTAAGATGGGTATTTTTAGTGTTAATATCACCAGCTGGTATCCAATTAGAACCATCAAAAAGTTTCAACAACCCATCAGTTGTATTAAAATACATCATTCCTTCTTCATTAGTTCCCAATCCAGCTGGGTCGAATGACGCTGATGGTAACATTATACCACTTTTTGAACCCATCAATACAGTTAATGAAGCTGAAGGGTGACTTGAAGCAGAACCAGAATCTGAACCTATAACTACTTGGTCACTAAGTAATGTCTGAGATGAACCTGAAAGGAAACTTGAACCAGTTACTTGTAATGAACCATCTGTAAGTGTTAAATCGTTTTGAAGTGTAACATTACCTTGTAAATTAGAAGTTCCATCAATATCAAGGTTACCTGTACCAAATATATTTCCACTACCACTAATGTCACCACTAGCTGTTAAATTACCTGATAAATTTAAGTCATCTGTAAAAGATATTCCATCTACATCACCACCAGTAGATTGAAATGTATCGGCTATAATAGTACCACTTGCACTTATATCACCACTAGCAGTGATACTACCTTGGAAATCAGAACGACCTATAAATGTCTGGGTTGAACCAGACAATATAAACGAACCAGTTAGTTTAGGATTTAGTTGTTTGCTGTCTAATAAAGCCATACTCTACTTCTCTTTGTTTTCTATCTTCCCACCAATTAGTGATAGATTTTGAAATCTTCTTTTTGTGTTCAACCGTTTTTGGTTGTTTCATTTTTTCAATAGTTTCCAATGTAAGTTTTCTATCCATTTGTGCACAAGACTTACATACTGAATTATTACCTACCGCCCTATCAAATGTATCTTTTCTGGTGTAGGTTAACATTTTCCCACAATCAGGACAAGGACGATTTTTTCTATTGGGCCAACTTCTTTTTCTCATACATATAAATATCACACAATGGTAAAAGAAAAGTGGAATTTACGAATTAAATTTTCCAAATCCTACTATCTCATCACTATTTTGTAAATCATATCCAATACTATCATTATTTACTTTCATCAAAAAAGTAGAACCACTTTGTTCAATTGTTAACGCGTTATGTTCTGCAATAACACCATTAACAAAAAACATAAAATCATCTTCAGTTGTAGATGTATATCCACTTGGTGCTGACGCTGATGTTGCGGTAAAACTAGCTGTACTAACACTTACGAAACTACCAGTATGTGCAAAACTTTTTCTTGTATATGTTTGAAAATCATCACTTTGGTCATCCAAATAAGTTTTTACTGCATTTTCTGTAACAACAGCGGTTGAACTTTCATCTGCTAAAGTTGTATCATTTGATATTTCTTCTAAAGAAAAGTAATTAAAATTTATAGATGAACCTGATATTGAACTACTACCACTTAATATATGAGTATCATCAATACTATCACCAAATAATGTACTACCACTATCAAAAAATGTAGCTGATTGTGTTAACTCCGATACTATTTTTTGAGCTGTTATAATACCACCAATTGTAGCATGACCATTATGTATAAAAGTATCTGAAGTTATTAAATTTCCAGTTTGAGTAAAAGAACCTGTTATTCTATTTTCTTGAATTATTAAACTATCGTTATCTATAATTATTTTACTACTTAATGTTATATCATCAAATTCTACATTAGAAGTTGTTGCTAAAGCTTGAGGTATTGAAAATGTTATTGTTCTGGGTTCTGTACCTATTAATTCAACATCAGCTAAATTTGTAGTAAATCCAGTTCCATTTTTAAAAACTAGTGCTTCTCTTAAAATATAAGTTGCCATATTATTACTCTAAGAATTAAATTTACCTATGGCCAATATCTCATCATCCGATTCTAAATCATAACCAATACTGTCATTATCAACTATTAACCTAAATGTAGAAGACTCTTGTTGTATTTGAATTGCGTCATGTTCCATATATTGTCCATTAATAAAAAATATAAAATCATTTTCTGAAGTAGATGTCATACCAGTTGGAGCTGATGCAGATGTAGCAGAAAAACTAGCTGTTCCTGGTATAGTTATAGAACTAGATAACTTAACAAATTGTTTTCTTAAATATGCTTGTTGGTCATCAGTCTGATTATCAATATAAGTTTTTACTGCATTCTCAGTAACTAATGCTTCAGCGTTACTGTCTGCTAATGTAGTATCATTTGATATTTCTGTCACAGAATAATTATTCATAGATAAAGAACCAGTAATTAATAAACTACCTGTAAATTCGTGAGTATCACTTGTATCATTACCAAATTGTGTTGAACCACTTGAATATATTATCGATGCAGATACTACTTCTGTATGAAATTCTTGAGCTGTTAATATACCTGTAATTGTTGCGGCTCCATTGACTGTTAGTGCACCAGTGGTTGTAACTGAACCTGTTACATTTAAATCTCCAGTCATAGTAGTTCCAGTCATAGAAAAATCACCAATAGATATTGAACTAGCTGAAACTTGATTAAATATTACATCTGATGTTGTTTCTACAACTTGACCTATTGAAATTTGTTGTTCTAAACGTGAACCACCATCATATTCAGCACCATCATTACTTAATGTTACTCCTGTTCCAGCTGTAAATGTTAATGGATTTGTAAGAGTAATACCTAATGTATCTGTTTCAACTGCAGAACCAAGAGAAGTAACTTCACTTGTTAAATTTTCTATAAACTGTCCAGCTCTACCAACATTATTTTCAACTGTATTATCTGTTTCGCTACCAAAAATAACTCTTTTTGGTGTTATAAATTTTTGTGTAGTTGAACGGTGGTCAAAGTTTCCTTCAGGTAATAAATAACCTCTCATAGTTACTGTAAAATTAGTTCTAACTAATCTCTCAGCATCAGATACTTCTGTAGCATCAGTAAAGCTATCAATATGACTTCTAAATCTTAATTTATTTGGGTCACCCCAATACGCACCATCTGAATATACAACCCTTTCAACAATCTTATTCATTTGTTCAATATAAGTTGTCCAAATTATAAAATCATAAGTTAAAGTTACATAGTCTGGAAAAGATACATTATAATATTCTTTTTGTGGAAGTAAACCTATTTGAGTTGAAAAATTATCATATCGATTTACGTCTGAGAATTTTTTTTCGAATGTGTAAAAAAGATTAGGATTATTAGCATCCAACTTATCTTGAGGTAAAGATTCATCTTTTTCAATAGATGTTCTACGATAAGCTATAACTGGTGTGATTGTTTGTCTTTTTTTATCTTTCATAAAACCATCACGTTGTATAGCTTTCCAACGTTCAGGTGAAGCATACATAATAGGAACTTTTACATTTTCACTATTATCTTCTACAGATGGTTTAATTACATTTTCAAAATAAAAAAGTATAGCACTATCCATATCCATTAAAGTTACGGATGGATTTTTTATATCATCATCTGTTCTTGAATACAAATATCCTCTATTAAGAACTCGTTGTTTTCTTGGTAAAGGTTTTTGTCTTTCAGTTATAGCCATTAAATACTCCTAACTCTTTCAATATTCAAATTAGATATTCTTACTAAGAATGTATCACATACAACTGAATGATTGTAGTCAGTTTGTCCACCAATTAATTGATTTTCATTTACTGATGATACTTCCCAGTATCCATTATTCCAATCAATTATATCACCAATTTCTACAACATAACTTATATCCACTAATGATTGTCTTACAAATGAAAACACTGCAGTTTGTGCTAAATCAGGGCCAAATTCATCTGTCGTTGTGGTTTGGTCTTCTGCTGATATAAGTGCAGTTACTTGAACTCCAGGTTTATACACTTTACCATCGGCGGTTTCACCGTACATATTTACTTCCGTGTCATATGCTGATATTTTATAAATTACTACTAATTGATTTATAACTCCATCTTTTCCACTATTTAAATCACCTACTAGTTCTTTATTAAATTTATCAAAAGTGTCTATGTCTTTTTGAGGATAGTAACGTCCTGCCATTTTATTATCCTATGTATATTGGGTAGGGAACTTTTTGTAATTTCTCTTGTAAGAATTCTGCTTCATCCTTATCAGCTTCAAGTAAGGCTTTTCTACTTGTTTGTTCTAGCATTTCTCTAAGTTGAGTTATTAACAACTCTTTTTCAGCTGAAGCTTCAGCTCTCAAAGTATCTCCATCCAAAGTTGTTTCTGCATTAGGTACTGGGATTGTTCCATATTTACTTCTAACAATTCCAAGTAATTCTTTGGTTAACGCTAATCCATATTTTCTAATCCATTGTCTACCAACATCATTAATAAACTGATATTCCATATTATCATATGGTACATTTGAAAAATCTGATACCACATCGGAAGAACCACTATATTCTGTTATTAACGGATTATCTCTTTCGGATGCTTTAACATAATCAAAATATAATGTACTACTTGATTCTGGGTCAGGAAATAATCTAATTTTATTGTTTTGTAAAGTAAAAGAATATGCTGATTTTCTTATAGAATCATTTAATTCTATAGCCTGTACTCTTAATAAATCTTCAAATAAAGGCATAAGAGTAAAGGATACTGCTGGTGAATAATTACCAAATCCAAATCCCTCTACCATATTTATAGTACCATACCCAGTTGTTGCATAAGGGTCAAAAAATCTTTGCATTGCTGGTGTACCTTCATAATAAACTCTTTTAATTTCAATAGCTTCACTTGCACTAACATCAGTAAATAGTTCATTTATATCATATTCTTGTGAACCACTTGTTATTGATATTGAACCTTTATTATAAGATACATCACCACCAACACCAACTTCTGTACCATATTGTTTAGATAAAAATACACTTCTACCCATTGTAGGTGTAATTCGTTTATGTGTAACATTTGAACCAGTCGCTTGTCCAGTTAAGTGTAATAAATTATCTTTAATGTTAAACTGATTAACTTGTGCTGAATATTCAGAAACTGCTTCTTCAAAACAAGCATAAAATGAACCTGAATTCATTTCTACTGCCATTATTGGATAACCTAATCTACGAGCTGCCCAATCAGCGAACTTATCAGCTGAGGAAGTGAATGCATTGTCTGCATCATATAATCCCCACGGGGTATTTCCTGATGAAAATGAACTACTTCCTTGCCAAATTACTTCTTGTGCCATAAAAAATTCTCCTAAATTACATATAGCTTCTCATCAATAAATATAAAGAAGTACAATAAACAAAAAAAGGGAGACAGTAGCCTCCCTTTTTTTTGTAATTGTACCCTAGTACGATTCAATCATTACTGATTATTAAACATAGTTAACGTCAGCAACAATAACTTTACCGTAAAATTCAGGACGCACGATTTCTTTAGCGTATCGTGTCATCACACCTTTACGTGGTGTAAAGTTAGTTGGGTCGTAAACAAGAGGTGTCATAATCAATGGTACATAAGGTGCATACACAGCTCCAGTTTCTAGGAAGTTACTTCCTCTGAAACCAACAAGAATTACATTCTCGAACTGGTATGGATTTTTATATACGGTGAAACGGTTATTTAACATACCCGCTTTTTGTACACCCATTGCATAGGATTTGTTGTTAGCATCACCATCAGATGATGTTGCATATCCAGGAATAGATTCAAGGATTGTAGCAACTTCAGGACTAACTACTAAGAAGTTTGCACCTCCACGTAGTGTTTTCTGATGAATAGCGTTGGAAACAGACTGTATCTTGTTACCAAGAGTCTGGAACCAATCACCTTTTGTGTATGCATTTGAGCTAGCAGAAGATTCTGCAAACAACGAAGTTGATGAATTATATTCATATCCAACTCTTGCACTCCAACGTTCTGTTTTAGCATTTGCATTTAAACGAAGCATGTCAAGGATTTCTAAGTCGATTTCCATTGATACATACTCACTAAGTAGTGAAGTAAGTTCTGCTTCTGCGTCAACACTATGATAAGCGTTAAGGTCTTGAGCAAGCTCAGGAGTCCATACGGCTTTCAATTTACGTGTTTTAGCAACAATAGCGATTGAACGCATTGCGATATCGATTTCAGGAATATCAACATCTGTTTCAGGTGGACCTGAACCAGCATCAGCTTCAAAGTCACCACGTGTGGTGTCAGTTGGAGCCTTATGATATTGTACTGATATTGTAGCACCACCAGTTGCTGCAGCTTCTTTAATCACGAAGCGAACAGATGCAGCAGCTGAATCAGAAGGAGCTACTTGAACACCAGAACTATTAACTACGTGTGTGTAAGCTGGATAGTAAGCGGTAAACGCAGTTGAACCAGTTGGTTCAAATGCTCTAACACCTTCAAGGTCAGGATTAGTCATATTTGAAATAGGATAATCGAATGTTTTCAACCCTGTACCTACTGTTGTAGATACTGCTGAAGCTGACAAATCAGGTTCGAAATCAACAGATGACCAGCTAGTTGAAGCTGTCATATCAGTTTGAGCGTCTGCAACACCTGAGGAATCGTTTATAGAATATCCAAATGCACCAGCACCATAGAGACCACCAGTTGGGTCACTAGAACCTGATGTTACACCGAATACTTGTTCACCAACACCAAAAGCGGCTTGAGCTGTCCCATATTTAAAATCGAGATAGAAGATAAGACCAGATGGTAAGTTCATAGGTTGAACACTAACAAATTCTTGTGAAGCAAGTTCACCAAAAATTTTACGAACCAAAGGAAGTGCCACACCAGACCACTCTTCAGAATTTGATGCTGTACCAGTTTTACTAGCTTCATCAATTAACTGACGGGCTTGGTTCTCTAAAAGAGTTGACATTCCAAGTGTTTTTTGTTCATCCTCTAAACCTTCCAATAATCCAGTTGGCTCCCACTTTTTTACTAATCCGCGGGATTCTTCGATACGGTCGCGATACGGATTAAATCCGTCCATCAACTTCTCGATTGTTCCAAGATTTTTATTTGACATTATATTTCTCCAATATAATAATTAGGTTTAAAATTAATTTAAAATTAAATAATACCGGCTAACTTCTTAAAACGGTCTCTCAATTCTGAACCTTCAGCAATTACTTCTTGTTCTTGCTTTTCAGATTTAGTTGAGGCTACTGCTTTAGAAGCTGAACCTTTTGATTCTTTAATTTCTTTTTTAGTTTTTTTAGTTCCAAAAGACTCAGCTAAAGTGGAATAAACCAATTTAACTTCACGAAGGTTATGTGCTCTATCAAAGTTTTCCACAACTTTCATTTTCTGGTCATTTGTTAAACCAAATGAACGGAAAAGTTTGTTTGTGAATAGTAACTTTGCGTTAAGCAAATTAACTTCATTCAATTTAGAACGTAGATATTTAACGACATTACGATGCTCGTCAAGTTCAGATTGAAGTTTAGAGACTTCATTTTTCTCTTCATCTTCGTCTTCTTCTTCAGATAGAGCGGCGATGACTTCTTCAAGGTCAATATCTTCATCTTCATTAACGTCTTCAGTTTCTTCAGATTCAGTAACAACTTCATCAGTTTCTTCAACTGATTCGTGATGTTTTGCTTTATCTTTAGAACCTAGACCAGAAGATTTATCAACTGAACCTTTTTTGTTATCAGAAGAACCGATACCAGAAGATTGGTCAACTTCTTCGTCAACATCTTCTTTATCTTCATCATCTTCTTCAGCTTCATCGACAGTTTCTTCAGCTTTTTCAGCTTCTTCAACTGCGTCTTCAGCTTCATCATCACCTTCTTCTTCTTCTAATTCACGAAGAACAGCTTCAAGGTCAAGGTCATCAGCTTCATCCATCTCTTCATCATCTTCTTCAGCTTCTTCCATTTCCTCTTCGTCTTCTCCTTCTTCTTCAGAAACAACTGGTGCATATTTAACACCATCAATTTCTATGATATCAGATTCATCAACACCTTCTTCTTCCATTTCTTCTTCTTCACCTTCTTCGTCTTCTTCCATTTCAGGTTGTTCTTCAGAATGGTCATCGGATGGGTCTTCATCATTATCATGCATACCATATCCTTCTTCAGGAGCTTCTTCTTCGTCATCTTCCATATCATGTTCAGCTTCTTCAACATCTATTTCAGATTGAATCTTCTTAGACAACATGGATTGTAAACGAGGAGTAAAAGCTTCTTCTAAGGCTATTTTAGCGTTTTCAAGAGCTGTTTCACGAACTGCTTTTGCATCTGCAATGGCATCTTTTAATAAATCATCCATTACGTTTTCTCCTATGATTAAATTAATAATCATTAGTTTGGATTTAATATAGTTATTGGGAACTATAATGTGATTAACATTTTGATTACACTACAAGATGGCTAAAAAATGCCGTAGTGTATTTTTGTATATATAAATATACACAAATTGAAAAATATAACTAATTATTTAAATTTTTTTTATATCGTAATCTAGCTTTAGCTTTTTTCTCTTTTCTAATTTCTGATGGTTTTTTGTAGAACTCACGTTCTCTTAATTCCAACATTAACTTAGATTCTTTAACTTTTTTCTTTAAGATACTTAAAGCTTTTTCTATTGATTGACCTTTACGAACTTTTACGTAAATCAAATGGCCTCCTAATCAGATTCGTTATCACCTTGCCAATTTTTGTCTACATGGTTGAAGAATTCTTTTTTCTTATCATCATCCAATTCGTCAGGAGAACTAACACCGAATTTTTTTAATGCGGCATTAAAGAATTTCTGATATTCCTCTTTGTCTCCTTCAACCTCTGTTACTTGTTCACCTATCTCATAATATCTACCAAGAATGTTACCCATATCTTCATATAAAGCACCCATTCTTTCTTGTAATGATTTAGCTTCTTTAGCAATTTTACCAAATTGTCCTGAAAGGCCTGTAAGTTCTTTCATATTACGATTTACAGTAATCTTATCGAACCAATCTTCGGTCTCACTTAATGTATGTGATTTAGCTTGAGTTGCAATCCAACTCAATTTTTCAGCTACTTTTGTTATATTAGATTCACCAAATATAGATTCACCTAATTTATTATAGCTTGAAATTTCAGAAGTTAAGCCTTTAACATCAACTTTTTCTTCTTCTATATCACCATACTTTTCTTTAACAATTTTAGATAAACTAATATTGTCGTGAAATGGACTATGTGATACGACTCCACCCATCATAGTACCGCTAAAGTTTTCTTTAAGCAAGTTTTTCATTTTAATTGTTTTAGACATAATCTTTATTCTCCTAACTATAAATATAAGTTATCTCAATTTTCCTCTTTTTGAATATCTTCTAAATCCATCTCGTACTTTATTCCAAAGAACTCTTAAAAAATCTCTCTCACCTGTATGAGTATCTCTTATATTACCACTCATAATAGCTCTTTGTATATCCATAGCATCATATCTTTTTCCTTTAACACCGTCCATCATTGTTTTAATAGATTGTTGTGATGCTTTTCCTAAAATCTTTGACATTTTCTGTATGTCTTTTTCTACCATTTGTTTTGCTTCTGGTGAACTAAAAGGTAATTGTGATGGTGAACTAAATGGTGCTTCATCGATTTCAATCATTAATTGTTTATATACTGATTTTTTACTCATTAAAATGCACTATGTATGTCGTTATAATTACTATATAGTCTTTTTGCAGCTTTAAACAATTCTTTATCTACACTATCACGATACTTTCTTAATTGTATAGGCATGGTTCTTTCAATATCTTGTATTATTTTGATTGATGTGTAAATATCTTTAAATTTTTTATTTCCCATAACATTAGCTAAAGTTAATCTAGCATCAGTATGGTTATTTCTATCAGTATGCATCGCTATTACGGTAAGTCCATCGGCTGGAAATTCTCTTTTCTCTGTTAATATATGTTTTAATTTAATCATTAGAATTTTTTCTTTCCTTGCCAATGAACACCATCATAATATAGATTTGCTTTTCTAAATCCAGTTCCCATTGTGAAATGTCTTACAAAAAATCCTTTATCACGAGGTCTGATATTATTTACATTTAACTTATTACCTTTAATTTCATAACTACCTGGTTTTTTCATTCCAACACTACCACTCCAAGCTAACTTTTTAATTTTTTCTTCACCTTTCATCTTCATTGGATTACCAGGTATATCATCTTTTTTAGAAACTTTAATTACAGCTTCTTTAACACCTTTACCACCCATTTGTTTGTAAACCTTTATTAGATTCTTTAGGTGTTCTTCATCTCTAGCATTAGTAACTCTACCTTGTTTCTTAATTTTTTTCTGAAACATTTTAATAGCATCTTTAAGTTTATTCATTTCCAAACCAGCTTCATTTACGGATTCTAATCTTTTATCTGCAGAAATCTTTTTCATTTGTGGAATTAATAATCGTAATTTTTTTTCTAAATCTATTTCAAGTTTATATAATTCACCTGTTATTTTATCAAGTTTTTTATCATATGGGCCATCATTAATAATTTTTCTAAAGTTTTTAACTCCATAAATAGCAGTGGTTATTGCTGAACCCATTTCTTTATACGCTTTAACTGCTTTTTTACCCTCTTTTATATCTTTAGTACCTGTTAATTCATAACCTAACACTTCTGCGTTTTCTTTTCTTGCTTTTTCAAATTTCTTTTTATCACTACCTTTTAAATCTCCACCAAAACCTTCTTCTACTTCTTTTTGCATTAGAGCTCTATATTGAGCCACTTTATCTACTGGTTTATCTTTTTTCTTTGAAAACTTATCTTTTAATCTTTTAAATATACCTTTAGCTTTACCATGTAATTTATGGTCTTTATTTTTTAATGGTGTTATTGCTTTTATTTTTTTACCCGTATCAGGATTTTGCATTTGCATCATAACCATAGCAGCTGCGGCTGATGCCGCTGGGTTTTCACTCAAAAATGCTTCTTTAACTTTCTTAGGTAATCCTTTATGTTTAGTTGAAGCAAAATCTTCAGCATCTTTTTTCTTCATATCTTTAGCCGCATCTTGAGCTTTCTTAGAAAACTTACTAGCTGGTTGTTCACCTTTTTGAATAGAACGAACTATACCCATAAATTTTTGTTGTGCTTTAGATTTTGCAGGCATTTTATTTCACCTTCTTAACAAATGAAACCGTATCTCTCATAAATTTAGTAACATTATCTTTATAAGACTTTTTAATTGCTTTTGCTAATTTCATATTTTCTGGTCTTGGGTCTTGTAAAAAAATCTGTTCTAACTTCATCATTCTCTCACGAAGTTTTGCTTCAGCTCTTATAACCCGTTGTAATTCTTTTTTAGCTTTTCTAGAATCATCTGGACCTTCACTTATAGTCTGACAACAACTACCTTCACAATCACAATTATGTTTTTCCATCACATCAGATAAAGTAGGCAAAGGTTCACCAAATTTTCTATCCCACGCTGATTCATTAATTAATTTTTTTAGTTTAATCATTTTAATCTTCTGAATAAATATATGTAGAGTCACCTTTTACAAGCTTACCATCTCTATGTAATTGTTCCATTTCATCTTTTGAAAAAACTACTGCATTTTCATCTATAGTTTCTTCTTTAACATTGTGTTTTTTAACAACATCTTCAAGGGTAGGTAATGGTTCACCGAATTTCCTATCCCACGCTGATTCTTTCATTAATTTTTTTAGTTTAATCATTACCGTTCCTTATTTTATTTTGGCGGTAGCTAATACTACTCTACCTTTTCGATTACCCTTACCTTGAATTGCATTTTTTAAATCATCACCTTTAAAAGACAAAGTAAGTTTTATTTTTTTACCTTCAATGATTATATCATTATTACGTATACCCATTACTTTAAAAGGTAAATTTGTTTCATTTTCTAAAGTAGCTTCGTCAAGTCTCCAATTCTTCCAAGTCTCCATCATTGATTTATAGTTAGGCATTATTGTATCCTATTTAATAATTTTTTAAATGGATGAATTGATTCTTCTTCCATATCAAATTCATCTTCCATATCTTTAAATGCTTGTGCTCTAGCTTCTTCATCATCATCCCAAGCATCTGCATCTTTTTTACCTTTTGGAACTGGTCTACCTTCTTCATCATCCCAAGCGTCATCAAAATCTCTTTCATAATCACTTGGGTCATCCATACCTTGACCTAAATCTTCTCCACCTTTAGGTTCTTTCTTATCAGCTCCCTTATCATCTGAAGATTGGTCAGCACTTGAAACATACTTACCACCTTTAGTTTTTACAAAAACTTCAGCATCTTCATCATTTTCTTTACCTTTTAGTTTGAATCTACCAAATCCTATAGAAACATACCTATCATCTTCGGATTCAAGAAGTAAAGATTTAGCAATTTTATTATATGATTCTAAAATGTTCAAAAGTTTAACCTCTCATAATATCATTAATTATAGATTCAACTTTACAATATTCACCACACGTTCTACCTACTGGTTGATTTTTATCTACTGATTCATTCATAGGATGCATAAATGCTCCGTGTGTAGATGGATTAGAAACAAAATCAAAAGCAATAAGTTCAAAATCAGGTTGTACTTGAGTAACTTGGTCTCCACTATCTTCCATTACAGTTTCTACTGAACCCATTCCACGAGAACTTATACCTAATTTAATACCACTTTTAAATAATTCTTTTAATATATTACCACTTGGTGTACCTAATACTTCAACTGTACCTAATAAATTATCACCTTCCCAATGCATTTCCCTTACATTGTGAGATACGTTTTGTAAATTGACTACTGAACTTTCTGGGTGGTCAAGTTCTCCCATAGCTCTACGTTCTTTTATGAACTCTTTTGCATATTTTTTAGCTTCACGATGTAAGATATCGCGTGGATAGACTCTACCATTTTGATTTTTAGCTTCCGCTCTCTGTAAAACACCACGAACAATTAATTTACCATCATTTTCTTTTAATGATTCATTAATTTGTTCTGGTTTTACTTCAAATGGTAAATAATCTACTATAAGTTGTTTCACATTTAACTCCGTGTTTTAATAATTTCATCTTTTAAATTTTCTAATTTTTTTATCCACCTATTAATGAAATTTATAGTTTCCATTTTATTAGGTTCTTCACCTTTGACTTTCAACTCTTCTATGAGCCAACGCCTTTTTAAATTAGATAAACTTAATAATCTTCCTAAAAAATTAAGTCCATCTTTATTCCAAGATGGTTTCATAATAAGATTAGTAAAGTTGACCGACTTTATTTGCTAGTTTTACTAACCTTTCACTAATTTTTTTCATAGCCGTGTGAGTTCGTTTCCAATAAGATGTAGAATCAACTCCTATTTCGTTCTTCAATCTCACATTCATTTTAACAAGTTTATCTAACTCGTTTAATTTATCTCGAACCTCTCTCAT
>VTLG01004491.1_pt1 | contig 19870 bp, 31 predicted proteins | sample 4694571 | NCBI WGS metagenome assembly VTLG01 (sample SAMN12604809, study PRJNA352737) | marine metagenome | biome: ENVO:00000447; feature: ENVO:00000209|ENVO:00000569|ENVO:01000036; material: ENVO:00002151; isolation source: viral sequences binned using virsorter ... | reverse complement strand
GGCATTTCCCTGTACGTTACCGATGACCTGCAAGGGTAGGGACCTGGAGTTTGGCCGGCTGTAAGTACGTGCACGGAAAACAGCTGGTTTGATATGAATGTACACCTACCCTAAAGAGGGAAATAATGAGGGTAGGTTATTGTGGTGAGATAATCACATTGTAACATAATTATCACACTATTTCAAGTTTCTTGAACTCCATTACAGGTAAAGGTTATAGACACTCTATATTTATCAACTTCAACTGGTCCAATCTCTTTTAATTTTTTAGCAGCTTCTTCATAGCCTGCAATACTACACTCATAACCACTATTAAATTTTTCTGGCCATTCATATGGTGGTAAACAAGCTCCACTAACATAACTACACATTGATAAAATTAAAACAAATTTCATACTTGACAATACTCCTTTTAGTCCTATATAATCATCAGAAATAAATGAAAGGAAAGTCATAATGACTGATATAACTAAATATAGAAACGTTTCATTAACACATGAAACATACAAGACTTTAATTGCGTTGTCTAAGGTATTATTGCCTGATGCACAATTGTCAATTAGTAAAACCATTGAATCAATTGCAAATGAAAAGGCGAAGAAATTAAATGGAAAAATCAAAAAAGTATAACGTACATGCTATAATATGTCCAAACTGCAAGGGTAATGGATATGTTAAACTTGTATTAGAAGAAGGTAGAGAACACATTGTAGCGCAGTGCGTTGAATGTGACTCGGAAGGGGAGATTTATGTGGATGAGTCCGAAGTTATTGAGTCTTATATTGATGTTAATCCTATTACAGATGATGATCGCAAGCTGCACTAGAAACATTGATTTAAACCCATGGACCACGGTGGTTAGAATGGCTATTCAAAATGATACCTGATACAGACAAAGCATATATAGCTGGACTCTTTGATGGTGAAGGATCTATCCATTTTAAAAGAGGACCTGAAAAGAAAAAGAAACACAAAGGTAAACCTGGATATCGTATGTCAAATAGTTTAAGATTGTCTATGGAGATCACCATGACAGATCAATCTGTTTTGATTTGGGTTCATGAGATGTTAGGTTGTGGTACTTTAACCGACAAGCCGCGTAAGGGTAAACGGGTTGATGGTACGCCGTACTTAAAACAGTACAGATGGCGTTGTACATTTCGCGATGCTTATTATGTGTGTTGCCTAATCTGGCCTTGGGCACATACTAAGTTGCCTAAGATTCAACAAGTCATAGAACACTATCAAGGTAAAGTAATGAATGGTAAGGTTGTAGACTTACAAGAATATAAAAGAGCTATGAGTTTAGAGTAATGGATAAAAAAAATAAAATTTTAAATTTACCAAAGGTAGCTCAACACTATGTAAAAAATTTACTCAACAGTGATAAACATAAAAAATACGATAGTATCGTTGAAGATATAATAAAAGAAAAAATAAAAAATGGTAAAAAAGGAAAAAGGTAGACAGTGGGATGGTGTAAGTAGACCATCTGATGATTTGTATAGAAAAAATTTTAATAGAATTTTTGGTAAGAAAGAAAACGATGAGTTAAAAGAATCTTACAAACAATCATTAAAGAATAAAAAAGAAAGACAGGCTAACATGCAGTCTGATAATATTGAAATAGAAGAATATTTAAAAGAATTAAAAAATAAATTATGATGAATGATAAAGACATAGAGGAATACCACAACATTGGAAAAGAACCTAAAGGGTTAAAAAAGAGTAATAAATACAACTATATACGAGGAAAACAGCTCACGGACCCTGGATCAGGGACCAGGGTTTATGACATAGATAATTCTAGACTTCCTAGTGTGACTACTATATTAGGAGCCACCAAAAATAAACAATTTTTAAAAGACTGGAAGGCCAAAGTTGGAGAAGAAGAAGCAGAGCGAATTAAAAACCATAGTAGTAATCGGGGGACATGTATGCACAAATTCCTGGAACATCATATCCTCGGAACTGGCTGCGTTGATCTTACAGCAATCGGACAGGAGGCGCGTCCCATGGCCGACAAAATTATCGAGATTGGTCTTACACCTGTGGAAGAATACTATGGGTCGGAAGTTATGTTACATTACCCGGGCCTTTACGCGGGCAGTACAGACTTGGTCTGCTTACATAACGGCATGGAAACTATTGTTGACTTCAAACAAAGTAACCGTCCAAAAAAGGAAGAATGGATCGAAGATTATTATCTGCAAATCGCAATGTACGCCATGGCTCACGACTACGTCTACGGAAGTAAGATTGAACAAGGAGTTATCATGGTATGTACGCCTGACCTATATTATCAAGAATTCAAAACACAAGGCGCAAGCCTTAGATCCTGGAAGCACAAAGCATTAAAGAGAATTGACATGTACAATGAGTTAATACATGATGAAAAAGAAAGAACAACACCAATGAAAGCGGAGGAGTTTAATGACAGACCAAACGAGATGGGGAATAGACCTAATTCAGACAAAGAATAAGGCAATAAAACGGCAGAAAGATATCATAACTAAGGTATTGTTGGAAGTGGATAAATTAGAGGAACAGTATATTGTTGAATTGATGACTGAGATTGAGGCAATATACGAGCAAAAGTATGGCGAAAAAAAGGCAAAAGGAGTTATACTGTAACATTTTTGCAACAATGTGTTGTAAATAAGGCACACCATAATGACAGTGTATATGTATGGTAAAAAAAATAAAAAAAAAAAATAAAATGTTTGAAAAAAAAGTGTCTTTTTGTCACTTTGGTCTAGAAGTGTTGGTATATATGACTTTAGGGTAGACACTTTTTGATAAAAAAAAGTGTCATGTGACAGAAAATAGTGTCACCTAGAGCAATATTTCAGTTTGCCTATGCGCGCGCGATACAAAAAACTGGAAAAACTGATTTTTTTTAGATACATATATAGAAATGAAATCCAAGAAAAAATCTAGAAGAATAAACAGTTACACTAAACCTAAGACTGTTAAACAACATGTGCCGTTTCCATACAAACGTGTACGAATAGATTGGATTGACATCATCACTGAAGGCGGCTGGGGTACAGATAAAGAATTTAAGGACATGAAACTAGCTACACCTGTAAGTGAGGGTTGGTTATTTAGTAAAGATGATGAGACTGTAAGAATTTTTGCTGGCTATGATGTTGAAGCTGATGGTTCTATTCACTTTTCGGAGCGATCGGTTTTTCCAACTTCTTGTGTGAAAAAGATAACTCGGATTCATTAACGTCTTGTGACTCTCCCTCCACAGTATTTAAATCCAAAAGAGGTGCGTAGTCGTCTAAAATTTGTTTCATTTTTGCTTCTAGTTGTTCTTCTGACAGCTCCTCTAATTTCCCTGTTTTTATTATTTTTCTGTCTATATATAGCCCTGCCGCTTTTCCTCTACTTACTTCCGCATTAACTGCAGAAGAGAAGGACCCTTTCTTTAAAGCTGCTTGTTTAATTCTATCTAACTCAGCTATATGTTTTGAATAACTAACTTCATGTTTTTGTAATCGTTCGTCTTGTAGTTTGCCTATGTATTGCACTACTAATGGAGATAGTCTAGGATTTGTTAACTCACTGCCTTCAACACGTGATCTTTTTGGGGAATAGCCTGCTAATTCAGCTGCTTCAGATTTTGAAACTGGTCCATCAGGTCCACCAAATATTAAATATTCAGCAAATCTTTTTTGCATTTCTGTTAATCTTTTAGGAACTCCCATATTGACAATTTAAGGTAACTCTCCTATATTGTCAAGGTATGAAAGATAAACGTACATATACAAATATAAAGGAATATGGAGAAGATATGAGTCACGAGAATGAAACAAAGATTACAAATGAACCTAAAGAAGATAGAGGTGCTTTAGATTTAGCTTTCTTAATTGATAAACACAAAGCTGAAATTTGGAAATATAAACAAAAAGAATCTCAGTGGATTAGAACAGATAATCTATTTAAGGGTGCTCAAAAAATTATAGATGAGTTGAGTGCAAAGTTAGTAGAACAGGTTAGAATTATATCTGAACTTAACTATGAAATAACAAAATTAAAAAAAGAACTTGCGGATAAAAACAAATGAGAGTAAGAGATTTACAAGAATTCCTTTCTACTTTTACCGCTAGTAATAAGTCAGGCACAAGACAAGGTAACGCTGTTAGTGATGCTGTTATTTATGTAGAAATAAGAGGACAACTACATGAAATTAAAAAAATGGAAGTACACGAAAACAGTCAAACTATATTGGGAGCAGTTGGTAATCACCAATCTCATCGTCTTGTAATGAAAACAGCTGAAGCAACTAATATAATTATACCGGATAAATTGCGTACGCCGGGCGCGTAATGCGTGGTGTCATTACCTCGATAAAGACATGGGTCCAGAGGCAAAATTTTATCAACAAATCAAAAGAAATTTTAAGGAGTTTTCGCTTATTCGACTGGAGAATTCCAGCTTACTTGGTACTCCTGATTTATTGGTCTGTAATACTTCTGGGCACTTTTGCACTATAGAACTCAAGGTAACGAAAAGTAAAAAAATTCGTTTTTCACCTCATCAAATTGCCTTCCATAAACGTCATCCTAAAAATACATTTATCATGGTAAAGGCCCTTGGTCCTTTACCCAAGAAAACTTCTCCAGTTTTCTTGTTCCGTGGTTCACGAATCAAGGAGCTTGCTGCTTGTGGCTTGACGCTTGATCCCTGTGCTTGTGGCTTTACCGCTTGTCGCTTGATGCTTGAGAACCTGAACTAGGTTCTGGTTTAGATTCGCTTGATGCTTGCTGCTTGGCGCTTGAAGCTTGTTGCTTCTGATCCCTGCTGGTAGAGCTGGAAGCTCTTTGCTTAACCATCGTGGAATCAGACAGCTTGAGGCCGGTCCCAGGCGCACGCTCGCTTGCAGCCGTCGCCGTATCAGAGCTAATGGCCTGGTCCCTATTGCGTAACCTAGCTAGTTTACGCAAATTCTTATAATAGTTTGGATGCTTAATTTCCATTTTAATGTTTACCGTATGAAACTACTTTTACAGCAGGATCCCAACATTGTCTACAGTCACCACATTTGCCGCCCTGAGATGGGGCTGGACATGTCGCGTCCTTCTCTACAACCATCGATGAGTTGGGCCACGTGTCGTTGCGCTGCCCAATCATTGGAGGTGAGAACCTGATAACAAGATTGTCAGGCTTGCTGTCCAGGTGGTCCTTCACCCACGCTTCACGTGTGGGCATCCAGTGTCTGGTGCCTGGTGTTGCTTCACACACGGCATAAATTTTTTTAAGATGGTCTAGATCCTGTACATCTCCGGCGTCATGCCATCTAAAATAAGTTGACCGCTTCACCTGAGCTGTCATTGCTTCAACCCAGCGAGCGTCTTCAATTGCTTTGAGTCTTACATATTGCGCGGCTTTAATTGCTTTGTATCTTGTATAATTACCCTTGAGCGCATAACAGCTGGCACAGACGCTGCCTTTAATTTTTCTAAGCTTGCTGCCTGTCTTACACTCCCACGCTGGCAGGCTGTAACTGAGTCCAGGCATTTTGCTTGTACGGGTCAAGCTTCCAGTAATTTCTTTTGCGTCTTTAACTTTCATTGTTCGACCTGCTGGCCAGCCTGTAGGGTGACAGCTTTCTTTTACTTTCATAATTTTTAAAGCTTCTTTTGTTTGCATAATCTTAAAACGTCCTTTTCTATTTTTTTAATTCTTTTTGTCATAAGCTGTAGAGCTTCAATTATTTTTGATATCTTTTCTTTTTGTGTCATTTTACTTTCTCCTTTATTTTATAGGATATAATAACATTGTAATTTTGTCTTGTCAAGCTTGCGGCTTGACGCTTGCAGCTTGCCGCTTGTGGCTTGTAGCCGTTGGCCTCGAGCCAGCGCCAGTGGTGTACTAAAATTTTTTGTCTTTGGAAGCCCGGGCGTCTACTCATCTTTGTTGTTCTCCTCCCATGTGTCACCAGCATACTCTTCGTACCACTTATCAAAGTCACCACCCAGCGGACGCTTGTACAATTCACATTGCTCTTCATACCACTTCTGCAGTTCCTGATAATTTTTTAAAACATCTTTTTTAAGATCTTCCTTGCTGCCGTAAACTGTTGACAGCATATTTTTTTTAATACTATGATCGTAACAATTACTCATATGTTCTCCTTTCTAAATGCATCCTATAACATCCTTCACCAGCTGTCAAGCTTGTTGCTTGCTGCTTGTAGCTTGTGGCTTTTTTCTTTAGAATGATTTTTAGAATCATTCTAAACTGGCAATTATTAGCAGGACCAACTGACGCCGGTGTTCATCACACCGGACCTGCAGTCTACTGGCAATTGGTCCAGCAAATAATGATCAGTCACTACGCTACGGGGGAGGTGAACGCCCATATTTCAGTTCACATTCGGGGATCCCTTACGCACTCACCCTGTTATAGTGTTTATATTCACAGTCAATAATGACTGATCCCAGATCTTTGGGCCGGACCTAATACAGTGCTACTGCTTTTATCCCATGCAACGTCTAGAAATTACTTTCTAGCCACTTCCCAAAGATCAGGGATCAGTTCTGATTGTTCACTGCACAAAGACGGCTACGAATAGCGGTGTGATGTACAGCACAACCAGAAGTTGTCCCAAGATTTAATAAGTTAAATCCTATGAAGTTCAAATTAAATCTTAATCAAATATAATGCTTGACTATCCTATTGTCAAGTGATATTTAAACTTTATGCAAAATAAAAATAATAACCAGAAAGGTACAATGACTAAAATAAGAATGAACACCGAATTAAGAAATAAATGTTTCGGTAAAATAAAAAATGTCTTTGAGAATGAGAACACGCAAGAACGTGAGGCATATCTTAGACAAAGAGAAGAAGTTGACAAACATTATAAAATTGCAAGTGAACTTGCAAGAGATGTTGTTGAAAGAGCATATCCACCAGAAGATGTTTCAACATTAAGACACTTCAAAAATAAATATGGAAGTCCTTGTGATGTTGTAGCAAAAGATAAATGCTTTTACTTTTCACATTCCGAAGATGTTGATGAAGAAGAACAAAAACCAATAGAAACAAAATCACATTTTGATTTTGGTTTGTTTGGCAATTTAGACGGAAGTGAGTATAGCGACATAGACGGAAAGAAATTTGCGTTTGCATATTATCGTGAAGAGTTAAAAGAAAAAAATTGCAATCCAGATATATTTGCACAACAAAATGAAAACAAAGAAAACCCACATAAGACTAAACACGTTGACGAGTGTATGAAAGCATTAGGCAGTACACATCATAGAAGTTACTCAGGCGATATGGATAACCATATAGGTTTGACTAAAGAATTTAATGCACCATATTATCTTGATGTTATTGGAACTTCTTATTGTAGGTCAAGAGCAATTGCCTGTTTTAAAAATGAATATGAAGTTTTTGAACAATGGCGACTTGCAAAAGCAAATCTAGTATCTAAACACCAAACATGGATAGATACGATTACCAAACAATGCGATCAATTAAAAATTGGATTGAAAGCATACAGGTATTTGAGTGAGGGTATTGAACTTGCAAATGAGTTAGGTATTCAATTAGATGAGGCAGAACTAATCAGAACTAACTCAACAGGCTTAACTATCTACAATCCAAGTAATCTTGCAAGTATGATTAAAGGCATGAAAAACAAACAATTAAATAACACAAGAGAGGCGAAGATATTGGCAAGAAAACAATATGAAGAAAGTCTAAATTAGACTTGACAAGGGCTATCCTATAATATAGGATAGTCCTATAACAGAAAGATATAAAATGGAAAACAACACACAATTTAAAATCACTTATTATTCTAATAAGGATAAAAAACACATAACAAGACAAGGCAAATGGGACGAGAAGTGCAGATATTGGACTTCTAAAATGGGTGCAAAATTAATGACATATTTTGACATGGACGCACAAGGATACAGAACTGCCAAAGGCAGTTGGAAAGTGAGGTATTAATGTTGTACGCAATTTACTTTTCATTGCATTTTGCAATGATATTTCTTGGAGTGGTTTTAGCTATTCACTTTGATTTTACTATAGGTGTACTGATTGCAACTACATTTGGAGTTAAATTCTTTTTTATGTTACCAAATAACAAGGAGGGTTTCTAATGCCTAATAAACATTTTTGTCAAGGACCAATGTGTCATGAAAGAGTTACACAAGACAGGTTTCTAAAATCTCGTGGAGTAATTCGTGGAAGATATGCATTATTTACTAGGGACGCAGATAGTTATTGTAAACGAGGTAAATATTTTTGTAGTACTAATTGCGAGAGCCTTTGGTTAGATGAGCACATGGAACACATTGAACAAGGTCGACCGATTGAGTTTATCAGACACAGACGAGAAACAGGAGGATATCACAAGGTTAAGGTCGAAGATAGTTATTATGGTCCAAGTCATAGAATTGAAAGGGTTGACAATAGAACAGAAATAGACTAGGATAATCCTATAACAGAAAGGTATAATATGACAAATAAAACAGAAGAACGTAAGAATAGATTTAGTGGAGAGTCTTACATGCTAACTAAAGAAGAGGCGAAAAGACATGACGCAATCTTTCTTAATGAATTAGGTGCAACGATCGAGGACAAAGAGTCTGGTATCGATGGCACATCTAAACTATGGGATAAGGTACGAGCCGATCTCGATTGGTTTAGACAACACAATGCCGAAGCATACATGGTTCTGTTAGACTAGTCATCTAGCCGTGGCCCTAACGGGCCACGGCTCCCACACATTACATATCAATAGAGGTACCAGGCCCAAGGCCAATTAAATTTAGTTTATATAAGTCGATACACCTTAAATAAAAAAGGGGTCCCACTACTTCAGGTTGTAATGCTTGATTTAGACAGTTAATGGTGGTAAAAAACTTATTGAACATCTACAATGATGCAAAAATTTTTTAAAAATTTTTATGAATTTAAATAATATAGATATAAGTAAATTACCTGCCGACATTAGAAAAGAACTTTTACAGTTACAAGTATTGGTAGCTGAAAAAAAAATTAAAAATCGTGCTAAAAATGATTTTATGTCCTTTGTCAAAGCTGTGTGGCCCGAGTTTATAGAAGGTGCACACCACAGAGTCATAGCACAAAAGTTCAATGACCTTGCTACAGGAAAAATTACACGTCTAATTGTAAACATGCCACCAAGACACACGAAATCTGAGTTTGCATCTTACTTGCTACCAGCATGGATGGTGGGCCGTAATCCAAAATTAAAGATTATACAAGCAACTCACACGGGTGAACTTGCAGTTAGGTTTGGTCGTAAAGCAAAAACACTAATTGATAGTGAAGATTATAAAAAAATTTTTGATACGACACTTAGAGAAGACAGTCAGGCTGCTGGTAGGTGGGAAACTGCACAAGGTGGAGAGTATTTTGCAGCTGGTGTTGGCGGTGCAATCACGGGCCGTGGTGCGGACCTCTTGATTATTGATGACCCACACTCAGAGCAAGACGCAATGTCAGCTTCAGCGTTTGATAACGCTTACGAATGGTATACATCAGGACCACGTCAGCGTTTGCAACCTGGTGCTAAGATCGTTTTAGTTATGACAAGGTGGTCAAAAAAAGATTTAACAGGAATTTTACTTAATAATCAAAAAGATGTTAAAGGTGATCAGTGGGAAATTGTAGAATTTCCGGCAATCATGGACCACGGAACTAAAAAAACACCGGTATGGCCACAATATTGGAAATTAGACGAGCTAGAAAAGGTAAAAGCAACTCTTCCTGTTGGAAAATGGAACGCACAATGGATGCAAAAGCCAACTTCTGAAGAAGGAGCGCTTATAAAACGAGAATGGTGGACCAAATGGGATAAAGATCATCTTCCAGATTGTCATTATGTCATTCAATCAATGGATACAGCGTTTTTAAAAAAAGAAACAGCCGATTATTCTGCAATTACAACGTGGGGAGTGTTTTATCCGAACGAAGATAGCAAACCAAATTTAATTTTGCTCGATGCATTAAAAGATCGGTTTGAGTTTCCAGAATTACGTCGTGTAGCGTTAGATCAATACAAATATTGGAATCCTGACATGGTTATCGTTGAGCAAAAAGCATCTGGAACTCCGTTAACGCACGAACTAAGGCAAATGGACATTCCAGTGATGACTTTTACGCCAAGTCGTGGTAATGATAAGCACGTACGTGTAAATTCTTGTGCACCGCTGTTTGAAGCTGGCGTAATTTGGGCTCCTGACAGAAAATTTGCAGAAGAAGTTATTGAGGAATGTGCATCATTTCCATACGGCGATCATGACGATTTAGTCGATTCTATGACTATGGCTGTTATGCGATTCAGGCAGGGAGGTTTCCTACCTCATCCAGAAGATTATGAAGATGAAAAAACAGAACCTAGGAAGATGGAGTACTATTAATGTCAATATCGTTGTTAAGACAGTTGTTAATGAAGGACGCAGTTAAAAAATCTGCTGGTTCTTCTGGTATAATGACTATTAATAAAAATATTTCTCAAGAGGTTGAAAAACAAGTACAAAAATACGTAAACGATGCATTAGCACAAGGTGTTGATTTAGACACGTTATCAGAATCACAATTAAAATATATTATTGAATTAAATAAACCAAAAATACCTAAAGTTTATTCTGGTCAAGAAGCCATGGACCAATTAAATCAATTGTTTCCTCAAAAAGGTAAAATACTTCCATTTAAACAAAAAAGAAGTTTTGCAGAAGAGATAGAAGCCATGAAAAAAAGTGGTGACATTGTAGATGAAGATAACATGGTGATTAGTGAAAAAATTACAGACAGAGAAATGTTTAAAGATGCTAGTAAAAGATTTAACAAAACAGATGTTATAGCAGATACAGTTGCAAGAATAACATCTATGGAACCAGTTGCAGCATTAAAAGAAGCAAACAAAGTTATTAAACGAGAAGGCATCTATAAAAATTTAGACAAAACTCAATCTAAAAAAATTTTAGCTGATACTGAAGATTGGATTTTTCAAAGAAATACAGATGACTTGTATGACTATAATAAAAATAGACCATTTAGAGATGACCCTAATTTTGATCCCGATGATCCTGATTATCAAAATTATGTAAAAAACAGAGATAAAGATGACTATGCAACAGGTGGACGTGCAGGTTATTCTTTAGGTTCACTAGTAAGTCAAGCACGTCAAGAAAACGATGGCATTGAAGCAAGATTAGAACAACTAGGTGGTGACGTAACTGCTGCCGAACAATTGTTACAACAAATTAATGAAAGATTAGAATCAGCTGGATCTAGTGTACCTGAAGGTGGTGGACAACTTACACAACTTCCTGGTGGTCTTGGTACTTTAGCATCTGGAGTGCCTACAGGTTTAAATAGATTTCCTGAAGGAGCACCAACAACACCACATCCAAACTTATTACGTCCTGGTGCGGCTGCACAACCAGTTAACTTTTTTAATGCTGACTTACCAAATAAATTAACACCTATAGACCCTTACAGAAACACACAATTAGCTGGATTGAGTCAAGACGGTCAACGATTTGATTCTGCTCAAGGTGCGTTTGATGCTCTTGCAGACTATACTAAAAAACAACGTGAGGCTAATCCTTATACTAGAAATATGATTGGCACTGAAATGTATCAAGGTGACAAAGGATTTGAAAATTTTACTAATTATTTTAATCAAGTAAATGATCCAAGCTACACTGCACCATCACCACAATTAGTAGCTTCATCACAACAAAACCTACAAAAAGCATTACCTGGTTTATTTGCAGACGGCGGTGTTGCAGGATTATTGGGTGAGAAAAAAGAAACAGCAAGACAATCATATAGAGAAGCAGGGTACGTTGAAAAAGCGTATGCACCAAGCACAACAGCTAAAGCACCACCATCAATGGGATTTGGAAATCCACCATCAAACAATAAAGCTAGTGGTGGAGATGAGAATCCACCTCTAAGACAACTAGAACCACCTCTAAAACAAATAAAACCACCAACTACAGGAATAGGAACTATTCCTACAAAAAGCAGAGCAAGAGACATTCTTTCTCGTTTTAAAGAAAATCAAAAAACACAACTTCTTAAAAATTATTTATCAAATGATCCACTTTATCAAACTTATGTTGATAGAGGTTTATTGAATTGGGATAATATTAAAAGCTACGACGACGATATAAACAAGCTAATAGAAAACAAAAATATACAAAATAAAGGGGAACAACTTGGAGATTTATTAAAGCTTCAAAGTGGAGCGTGGGGTTATACTCGACCATGGAATAGGACAGATGACAGTCTTTACATTGACGATATAGATAAATTTGATCCTACTTGGACACCTGGATGGACTGGTGATTCAAAACAGGAAAGACTTAATAAAAGAATTGCAGAAGTTATTGGACATGAAGCAAGACACCAAGTTTTAGGAGAAGGTATGAATGTTCCTTATAGAAGTATTTTATTAGACGAAGAGATAAACCAAATAAAGGAAGGAATAAATAGTGGGGAGATCGATAAAGATGTAGGAAACAAGATTCTAAAAAATTTGAGCCAGAGTTGGGCAGGAGATCCTTATTCTCAAAAAGTAGATACAAATTTAGCAGATAGTGGTGCTTGGCAAAACTATAAAAGTAAGTATGATGCTAATCCACTCAACTTTAAAGATACTCATGAACTAGTTACTACAATGGGAGATTTTCAATCATATAACAACCCAACTATTTATGATGACATTTATGAAACTGTCCATGGAGGTATGCCAAGAAATTTAAGTTCTAATGTAGCTGATGAATTGTATGATGCATCAGTACAAGTTGGTAAAGATTTTAGTGCTCGTACTCTTGGTGAAAAATATGAAAACATTGATCCTGTTATGGTTGAAGGATTAAAAAGAGCATATCCAGATGAAGATATAGATCAAACTTTAAGAGAAATGAGCACTAGACAGGTTATGGATTTGTTACAGGACAATTATGAATATGACAAAAAATATGCTAAAGGCGGACGTGCAGGCCACTACACAGGTGGCATGGTTGACGTTGAACCTAATTTATCTGATATTGGTCATGGTGCAGACGCATTGATGGCTAGAACAAGATTAATGTCGCCAGGTAGTCAAGCTACAACTTCAACAGGATTAAATTATTTACTTGCTGAAGATAATGACAACATAAGAATTCCGTTTAGTGCAGGTGGTGACGCTGGAAGACGTGCATTTTTAAAACTACTTGCAGCTTTAACAGGTGGTGTGGCTGCAGCTAAATCTGGAATATTAAGTTTAGGTGGTAAAGAAGGAACTAAAAAAGCTATAACAGAAACTGTAAAACAATCTGCAGGATCCGGAACACCTCCTCCATATTTTTTTAGACTTGTAGAAAAAATTAAATTTATGGGTGATGATACATTAGCGACGCAAGATAAAGCTATAGCTAAAAAATATAAGGACTACATTATGGAAGAAGACTTTGCAGGCAACATAGAAATTGTAAAAAAAGGTGAAGACCTTGCTGGAAATAAACTTGAAGATGTTTACATGAGTTACAAAGTAGATGACGTAGCGCTTAAAAATAAAAAAGGATTTGCTAAAGTTGAAGAGTATGAAGAGTTTACTGCAAGACCAGACATGGAAGGCAAGATGAAAGATGTTGAACCAGGGGTTCCAGATGAAGTTGTTGAAGAAGCTGGTAATATTGATGCTATGACACTTAAAAAAGCAGACGGTGGTCTTATAACTATGTTAGGAGAATAATGGAATACAATATAGAAACCATTTTAGAAATGTATGAGGATGATTATAATCCAAGTTCCAAGGTCCTTGGACCACGGAACATGGCTGATGGTGGACGGATGGAGTTTGGAAGAGGATTAAAAGTACTAGATAAAACAGAAAAAAAGAATGTTTTAAATTGGGGTAAAAATATAAGTGAAGGAGAATGGTCCTCTGAAAAAACATTAAAAGAATATAATAAAGCAAGTCGTGATAAAAAATTTAAAATTAGACAAGGAGTAACAACTGGTGCAGGTGATCCAGGTTTTAAAAAGAAAGGTGATGTTAAATCGTTAACAAAAGAACAACAAAAATTGTGGGATGCTACCATGGCTGACAAGGTAGGTAAATGGGAAGACTATGGAACCGTTAACAGAGGTAATTGGTTAAAAAATATTGATAAAAAACTTGATAAATTTAGCCAAACTAAAAATTTGTTAAGTAGAGAAGAACTAGGTAATTTTTTAACAAAAAATCTAGGAGTAGAGTTTGATAAATACAAAATTTTTGGTCGAAGATCTGGATTAATTTCTGGTGAAAAAAAAACTAAATTTGGACAATATGTTGATAATAAATTATTTGCAATAGAATTTGGAGACGGGCAACAAAAATATTATAAAAAACCAACCGATGCTCAAATAAAATTTATAAAAGAGAACTTACTTCAAGATGTTAGAAAAAATAGTTTAAATACAAATACATTAAATACTATAAAAAAAATAGACAAACTATATGGTTCTATTTATAAATCTGGAAATCTTCCTGATCTTAAATCTATGATGAAAAAACTTAATTTGACAGGAAATCAAATTGCTTATGCTGAAGCCCAACTAGCTAGAATATATGGTGGACATAAATTTGTTAATGGTCCAGATATTAGGGTAAATAATAAAACTTCTAATAGCATGTTTGATATTATAGCAAAGTCTGAATTTGGAAATCCTCGTAAAAATCAAGTGTATGAAATGTCTTTAGAACTTATAGATGAAGGATTAGGAAATGAGAAAGGCACGTTTAGAGATTTAAAAAACAAAGCTTTACAAATTTTAAAAGATAATAAAATTGATGTTTATGATCCTAAACAGGGCAAAAAAGCTTTTGGATTTAATATTGATGAACTTGCAGGAGTTACCGGATCTGGAAAAAGTAATAATATAGGCGTGTCTCAATTTATAAATGTTATGGAAGGAAACTTAAACACAAAAGAACTACAAAGTTTTCAAGGAGGTTTATCAAAAGCAAGAGCAGCAATTGAAGGTGCTAAAGGAACTCCTTTTTATAGCAAAGTTTTAAAAGAACAAATGGAAAAAATAAATACAAGAGCTCTTGGTTTAGAAAAAAAACATGGCATTAAACTTGCAAGATTAGAAAGACCTGCTGACATAAACAACATGTCAAAGAATGAAGTTAAAAGATTAAAAAATATAAAACTAGGAACTGGTGAAAATTTATATCAACGATTAGTTAAAGATGCAAAAGCTAGTGGATATAGTGTTAAAATGCCAAAAGACACTTTAACAATTCAAGAATTTGTAGATCCTAAAAACGCAGATCAAGTAAGAACTATGCTAGCAGATTTAGGTTGTCCTAAAAGTTTACAGAAAGCATCAGGTGGTAGAATTAAATATGGTAAAGGAACATCGTGTCCAGCTAAAGGTAGAGACATTATAGAAAAAGGATTAAAGAATGGATTTAAAAATAAAAATCAACAAGTATTGGCAGAAAGTATTTTAAAATCAGGTAGACTTTTAAAAGACGTTGTATCGCTTAGAAGTTTGTTTGGTCCAGCAGCTTTAGGATTTACTGCATTAGCTGAAGCAGGTTTTGTTAGTTATGATATGTTATCAAAGGGTAAATCTTTTAGAGAAGCAATTGGTGATAGTTTATTTAATTACGTGGTAAAAGGAACAGATTACGAAATAGATTCTGATGAAGAATTTATAAAAAGATTACAAAATATAAAAACAGGACCTAGTGGGTTACGTGATTTTAGTGACGAAGAAATAGGTAAGATGCAATATTTTAAAGAACAGTTAAAAGATATGGGCAGAGGTTTTGATTTATATAATAAATTAGGTACAATACAAAAAAATAGAGATGCAATAAGTATGAGTCCTGAAGATGCTTTTAGTGAAGGTGCTTTTCAATTAGATTTTGATAAACAAGAAGATGCAGCTCAAGCTGACATACGAGATTATGTTAAAACAGGCACTCCTCAAAGAGTTACTGATTATTTGTTTTCTGATGCAGCTACAGCAGGAGCAGATGCAGCTAAAAAAGCTGGTTTACTAGTTAGACAAGATCAGTTACAAGATGCAGGAACAGGTAAATTTTATCAATCTCCAAGAGGTGATGAAAAAAGAAAAAAAGAAGCAGCAGATATAAAGTTTCAATTAGAACAGATGTATAACCCAACTAAAATTAATGAATTTGGACAAATGTTTATGGATGCAACTCCAGGAGAACAAAGTTATTTTATGGGAAAAACAGATTTTATGGAAGGAGGCATAGCTAGTTTAAATGTTAAAAAATAAACAACCACAAAAGAAAAAACAAAACATGGCACAAAAGCTTCAAGCTAATCCTGGTTTTAAATGGTGGGCAGTACCGCCTAAAAAAGGACCGCTATCACAAGGCTTGAAATTACCGCCAAAACAAGTTAAGAAAGTCTAGGAGAACATATATGGCAGAAATAGACAAGTCTCTCCCTAACGAAAAACGACCTGAAGAAGTTGCAGAGGAAATTAACGTTGAGGAAATTCAAGAGACACCCAAAGGACCAGTAGAAATTACAGAAGATGAAGAAGGGGCTACAATTGATTTTGATCCTAATGCAATGCCTTTACCTGAAGAAGGTGATTTTTTTGCAAACTTAAATGAATTACTTCCAGAAGATGACACCAGCGCTATGGGTAGTCAATTACAACAAGATTATATGGAATATAAAATGTCTCGTAAAGAATGGGAACGAGCATATATTACTGGATTAGATTTATTAGGTTTTAAATATACAAACAGAACAGAACCGTTTCAAGGAGCATCAGGTGCAACACACCCAGTTCTTGCAGAAGCAGTTACTCAGTTTCAAGCCTTAGCTTACAAAGAATTATTGCCTGCAGATGGACCCGTTAGAACAATGGTAATGGGTAAATCAGATCCTATAAAAGAAATGCAAGCACAAAGAGTTAAAAATTTTATGAACTATCAAATCATGGATCAAATGAAAGAATACGAATCTGATTTTGATCAAATGTTATTTTACCTACCTCTTGCAGGTTCTACATTTAAAAAAGTTTATTACGATGATTTATTGGGACGAGCTGTTTCTAAGTTTGTTCCAGCAGATGACCTTGTTGTTCCGTACACGGCTACCTCATTAGACGATGCGGAAGCAGTCATCCACGTTGTCAAGATGTCAGAAAATGAATTACGAAAACAGATGGTATCTGGATTTTATTCTGACATCGAATTGACAAAACCAACTGGTACAGTGACAAACGAGTTGGAAGAAAAAGAACGAGAAGTCGAAGGACTTACAAAATCCCAAAGAGTAGATCCTTTATACACAATTCTAGAATGCCACGTTAATCTAGATTTGGAAGGATTCGAAGACCTTGGCCCCGACGGAGAGCCAACGGGAATAAAATTGCCTTACATCGTTACAATCGAAGAAGGCAGTAGGAAAGTTTTGTCTATTAGACGAAACTTTGCGCCCAATGATCCAAAGAAAAATAAAATCCAATATTTTGTCCACTTTAAATTTCTGCCAGGACTAGGATTTTATGGCTTAGGATTAATTCATATGATTGGCGGATTGAGTCGTACTGCAACTGCGGCTCTCCGTCAGTTATTAGATGCAGGGACATTATCAAACCTACCAGCAGGATTTAAGCAAAGAGGTGTCAGAGTAAAAGATGATGCCGCAAACATACAACCCGGAGAATTTAAAGATGTTGACACTCCAGGTGGTAATCTAAAAGATGCTTTTGTATTCTTACCTTACAAAGAACCATCGGCTACATTATTGCAGTTGATGGGAATTGTAGTTCAAGCAGGACAGAGATTCGCGTCCATTGCTGACATGCAGGTTGGGGACGGGAACCAACAGGCCGCTGTTGGAACAACCGTAGCTCTTTTAGAACGTGGTTCAAGAGTAATGTCAGCAATCCATAAAAGACTTTACGTAGGTCTTAAACAAGAATTTAAATTACTTGCCAAAATATTTGGTGAGTCTTTACCACCAGAATATCCTTACGATGTTCCTGGTGCATCAAGAAATGTTAAAGCAACCGACTTTGATGCTAGAGTAGATATTTTACCTGTAGCTGATCCTAATATATTTTCTATGTCGCAAAGAGTATCACTTGCACAAGAACAATTAAGATTAGCAACTTCTAATCCACAAATGCATAATATGTATATGGCTTACAGAGGTATGTACGAAGCAATCGGTGTAAAAGATATTGACAGAGTCTTACCACCACCTCCTCCTAATCAACCCAAAGATCCAGCAATCGAACATATTGATGCAATGGCTGGTAAATCTTTTCAAGCGTTTCCAGGTCAAGATCATAGAGCACACATAACTGCTCACTTAAATTTTATGGCTAGTAATTTTGTTAGAAACAATCCTAGCATTACTGCTGCGTTAGAAAAAAATATTATGGAGCATATATCATTGATGGCGCAAGAACAGGTACAATTAGAATTTCCACAAGAAATGCAAATGTTACCACAAATGCAACAGATGGCTGTACAAAATCCACAGATACAACAACAGCTACAACAAATATCTCAAAAGATAGAAGCTAGAAAAGCATTATTAATTGCGGATATGACTGAAGACTTTATGAAAGAAGAAAAAGCTATTACTTCTCAGTTTGATCATGATCCATTACTTAAATTAAAACAAAGAGAAGTAGATCTTAAAGCTATGGAAACAGAACGTAAAGTTAAGGAAGATGAAGCAAGAATTAATCTTGATAGAGCTAAGATGGTACAAGCAAAAGATTTAAACGAACAAAAACTTGAACAAAATGAAGATTTAGCTCAATTAAGAGCTGATACAGCTATTGAAAAATCAATGATGTCTGCAGATGTTAAATTAACTTCAGATGCTATGAAGGCTAGAGACGTAAATGTCTTGAAAGGGCCGAAAAGATAGTATAATAACAATTAGGAGAAAATTATGAAGGACCCAAAAATAACAAAACCAGTTGGAGTAAACAAAGACGGTTACGCTAGTGGCGGAGTAAAAATAGAAATTCCTTCTCAAAACTTGCATTTAGATCCAAGATCTCAAACAAGTATTAGAGGAAGAAATTATATTGCTCAAGGTGACAGCGTAGATGTTAAAGGAACTCGAGCTATTAGAAAAGAAAAAAAACCTGTAAAGGCTACTTGGTACTAACATGTGGTTATCGGCAATTAAATTAGCCGTTTCTGCTGGAAGTAAAATTTACGCTAATAAGCAGAGAACTAAGATGGCTATGTCAGATGCACAACTGATGCACGCTACTAAGATGGCCCAAGGTGAGGAAGCTTACCAAGGAAAACTTTTAGAAGCCCGACAGTCAGACTGGAAAGACGAGGCCGTACTTATAATTTTAAGTTTGCCCGTTTTGGTGCTTGCTTGGGCAGTCGTATCAGATGATCCGACAGCGATGGACAAAGTTAAATTGTTTTTTGACATGTTCTCGCAGCTCCCGTCATGGTTCACAAATTTGTGGATCCTTGTCGTGGCGAGCATTTATGGTATAAAGGGTACACAAATTTTTAGAAACGGAGCAGGAAAAAAATGACAAGTTTAAAAGACCAACAAAAACTTCTTAAAGACGCTGGTAAAGGTGTTGAAGATGGTGGTCGTAAAATTTTTGTTGAGGGTAAAACTCTTACTGAAACTTTAGTTAAACCTGAAATAAAAAATCTTTTTAAAGGTTTAAAATCCGGTGCTAAAAAAATAGTTGAGAAGTACAAAAATAAACAAGGAGAAAAAAATGAGAAATGATTTTGGAACAAGACCATACAAATCAAGATTTGGTGGTAGCCAAGCTATGAAAAAAGGTGGTTCTGCTAAAAAGAAAAAGAAGCAGGGTTACA
>VTLG01015832.1_pt1 | contig 19873 bp, 10 predicted proteins | sample 4694571 | NCBI WGS metagenome assembly VTLG01 (sample SAMN12604809, study PRJNA352737) | marine metagenome | biome: ENVO:00000447; feature: ENVO:00000209|ENVO:00000569|ENVO:01000036; material: ENVO:00002151; isolation source: viral sequences binned using virsorter ... | reverse complement strand
CATTACCAAAGTAATTATAATATAGCCTACCAATAAGAGGAAGATTCTTAATTGTTTCAGTATCTCCTGGTATTTTATACTCTTCGCCTTTTCGTTTGGTTCTTTGGAATTTATCTAAATCACGAATGAACGATTCATACAAAGGATTAAATACTCCTACAGGAGGTACAATCGCTTTGATGGCAGTAAAAGCTACATTTTTATATCGTCTAAAATGCCACAATAAATATTTCTGGAATCCTACAAGTCTTAACAGATTATCTCCAATCATTTCGTCAAACTCTTGTTCTCGATTGTACATATAATTTTTAATAGAATCTGCTGTCATACCCGTAAGCATAAGCACACTGGAAAGATAAATAAGCCTTCTAACGCCCTCTGCTTTTTCTTTGGCTGTTTTCCCATTTTTCATTTTTTTAAATGCTTCGTTTCTTGCAACATCAAACTGTTTAATGGTATACGTTTTTAACATATACATAATTCTACCATTTGGTGCATTAAGATAAAACTCTGGCATTTCTGTAAGGCTAACAGGCTGAAAATCAGATAATGTATAATGAGCTAAATATTTTATATCATCTGTTATGTTACCAGATTTTAAATCTTCGATAACTTTAGGCAGTTCTTTTTTGCTAAATGCCTCATCTAATCTATCCTGTAATGATGAACTAAATTTACCTTTTTTAGCCTGTCTTTGGTATTTGTTGATTGTAGAGTTAATTAATGTTTCTTTACCAAGACTATCAATGTATTTAAGACCAGATAGGGTAAATACAGTATCTAATATTTTAGATGCTTTATCTGTTTCTGTAAACTCCTGGGCAATTTTTTCTATACCAATATCTTGCCTGGTTAAATCTGATTTACGCACAATAGACTTACCTAATGCTTTACCTGTATCAGCTAAACCCGAACTATAGATAGACCAGGCCATATCACCGATCTGGGTTACTGCACTGGATAGCTGACCCATCGTAAGTAAATAAGACCCACTTCGCATTTTTGCCATTCTTGGATCCATAACGCCCTGGGCAAATCGTATGCGTAGTAGATTAATTAACTCATCTTGCTGTGTTGATTTTATAACGCCTTGATTAACAAGATTATCAACGTATTCACCTACAACATTATTATCTACCTGGATGTTTGGATCTTGTGGCCCCATACCTTTACCAAAAAATCGCTTGGTTTCTATTGCTTCGTTCATCTGTACAATATACTTATGCAATGCTGTGTTGCTATCGTAATAAAACTCATTAAGATCACTGTTAAGATATTCTATTTCTCTTTCTTTTAAGTTTGCTGGTCTTTGTATTCCTAATCTGCCACCAAATCCACGAATTAAATTATTAATTAGTTTTAATCGTTCTTCTTTTTCTAATCGTCTACCTAACTCTTTTTCCTTTGTTTTTATATTGCTTTGTATAACACCGTAGCTGTCTGATGCCTCCAGGTATCCCATTAGACCATCGCTATCTTTTATTCTTCTTGGAAAGTAATCACTTAAATAATTAGGCTCATATCCAACCATTTCAGCACGAGCATATATATTGTCCAACATATTGCGTACTTTTATAAACTCGCTACCCATATCGTATTTATCCAGGATCTCTTTTGCTTTATTAAGATCGCTGTTTTTCATAGCCAGATCTAATACTGCGTAGTCTTGTTTATTTTTTCTTCGCAGTTTATCTGTTTGTTTCATAAAGTTTTCAGCAACTTGTAAATCTTTTGCTGTGTTAATAGCTACATTAAACTCGAACCTTCGTATAGATCGTTTTAATTCTGGTGCTAACACTCTTAACCTGGTCGATAATGGCGTTAATGCTCTACTAATTAGCCCTGGGCCTTTAAGTTCTTTTGTACGCTCTTTAGCAAGATCCATAACTGATTTTGCTTTTGCATCGTCATAGACTTTTTTGGGTACTTTAGGTGCTTCTTTTTGTAATTGTTTATGTGGCTTTATCTTTATAGCAGGAATGTCATCTTCTATAATACTTGGGCTGTCGGGATCAAATGTACCTCTGTTTCCAATAGCTGATTTAATTTGAGTAGGATCAAATGCTACATAGTTAAGAATGTTATTTTCCTCTAATACAATCCCATCGTATCCCAAATTCTTTACAAATTCTATAAAGTTATCTTCTGTAGGGTTATCAAAAAGACTGATATAAAATGGTTCTCCATCCCACATATCATCTAATTTTAAATCTTCAAACCTTTTATCTTTTTTTGATAATTCGTTTACAAATATTTTTGTACGAAACCCTTTATTACCTTTTTCGGTAGTTGTTGATTTTTTTACTTCATCAATTATATTTATCGGATTTTGTATAGATAAATAAACTGGCATAATATTAGATGCTGATTTTGAGTATGCATCAGGTACAGCATATCTACTGGCATCTTCTGGATCAACTGTAAAAAAGTTTCCACCCAGATAACTTTTAAACTCATCAAATACATTATTGGTCCCATGATAGACAACCAAAGGCTTACCATCTTTATCTTTTACCTGGGATCCTTTAAACCATTTTTTAAACTCTGGTGATTTTGTTTGAGATGGAGAAACATTTGTTTGTGGATTCCAACCCCACTCATGTATGCTATTGCCATCTGTATATATTTCTTTTACAGAAACTTTTTTGGATAGCACTTTATAGTTATCAAGATGTCTTTCTCCATGCTCTTTAGCATAATCTTTGTTAATTGTTACCCAATCTCCTGGGTTTATATCTTTTACTGCTTTTGGTACTGCTCGATATATATTAATCTTTTTGTCAGGGTTATTTCTTAATGATCTAATTATTGCAATAGTATCATTGTCTTGTTTTCTGCCCCTGCTGTCTCCACCATGACCATAATACCTGGCTCCGTTTGGACCATATATATCATCAGGATACATTTCTGTTAGATCATGTCCAGGAGCACCATAATCAGCAGAAGGTGCAGTGTGTGCCCCTCTGTAGTTTGATTCTGCAACTACCCTGGTGCTTTTTGCTGTGCTTTCTCCAAACTCTAATCTACCCTGCCATGTAGCTGTACGATTACTAACTCTGTTATGACCTAACTCTGGTTTAGCATAATCAGCAAATAAAAATCCCTCTGTAATAAAATTATCTTTATATAATCTTTTAAATACTCTTTCTAATGCACCATAATCTCCACCTGGGTAACCATCTACACGATTTGTTACCAATAATATTCTTTGCCCACCATAATCTCTGGCAATTTTTCTTATCTGTGCTTTTAATCTTGCCAAACCAAACTTAAAATTTCTTTGCTTTCCAACATTTAAAAATTTTTCTATTGGTATGTCTACCAGTGCGTTTAGTTGAAAATTGTAATTTGTTGCAAAAACCGACACAACATTTTTATTATCTGCAAAGTCTTTTAATATTTCTGGTATTCTACCTGGACCTCCATCCAATTTTATATTTAGTTTGTCAAAATTTTTATCGTATAGAGGGTCTTTTTTAATTTGGTTTTCTGGTTGTAGGGGAGACATACCATATTTTAATCCAGTCGTTCCATCAATATTTTTTTTGTTATTAGGTAAAATATATCCAAAGTCTTTTGTATTGATAATAACATGAGCACGAAAACCTGGTAAATTGTCCGTAAACGCTGTTGTAGAACTTAAATCTCCTTTACTTGGATATGGCACTGACGAAGGATGATTATGTAACAAATAATAGCCATCTGCACCACTATCTCTCATTACTTCATACATATAACCAGTCATATAATCTGGTCTGTACACTCCTAATTCTTTAACATAAAAAGGGTTTACCCATCCAGGCATTTTATTTGATACAGCAGTGTATTGAACTATTTTATCTGTTCCATCTGCTTGTCTATTGGTGTAAAGTATGTAAAAGGTTTCAAATCGCCTGTCTCTGGCAACTTGAGCAAGAACTGCTAACTCTTCTGGGGATTTGACTCTTTGTCCGATGAAATGACTTGCACCGACTTTTTCAAGGGGCTCCAGGATGTTGGTAGCACGAGTGGTGATCCCGAGCCGAGATCGTAGTCTGGAAACTTCGGATGTAAGTTTTTTGGTGTTTTCTTTATCTTCTTTGGATGCTTTTTCACGAAATAATTCCGTTTGCTTCTTGTTTTGTAAATTTAGTTTTATTTGTTCGTTAAAATCAACCACAAACCCTGGTTTAGCTGTAGCACCATTTACAGGCTTATCAATCTTTTGCATCTTCTTTATAGTTTTTTCATATCTTTTATCTAATGCTTTTTGTTGTTGCCTTGCTTTTAGCTTATTTATTTTGTTTTGGGATACTTGATTGGTTAAGAAAAATTGCTCTTTGTTTATACTGGCTAATTCTTGATGCAATTCGTCTAATACTTTTTTATCTTTTTTAGATACTTCTTTTAGTATATCTGTGCCACCAAACATATTATACTGCTCAATGTCATCAAATATAGTTTCCTGGTCTGGATCGGGTTTACTGGATTCATCTACCAGGGTTTTTAATTCTGTTTTTAGTTCGGCTCTACGCTTCCGTAAATCCCGTTTTACTTCTTGAAGGGCATCAACATCGGTTAATCCTTTTTCTGTCTGTATTCGGTCAATTTCACGCTGTAAAAACTTATCATCTGTAAGCTGGTTACCTATGTTATCTATCGATTTTTTTATATCTTTAATTTGTGTTAAAACTTCGTCTGATGTGCCTTCTTTTGGTTGCAATGGATCTTTGCGTAGCTGTTTTAAAATACTGCCTGGCCTTTCTTTCATGTCAGCTAATTTTTCCAGGGTACTATCTATATTTAGTTTCCAATCAGCATCATCCTGGCGTATACCATTTTCTGTATATAGATAAGTAAATATATCATCCTCATACTTATCGGTCATCCAATCGTATTGTTTTCGTAACCCACCTACATATGAAGATGTGCTTTGTATCTTTGGAAACTCGTTTACAGAATCGTAATTACTTTTTAAACTACCTTTGTTATCCAAATAAGATAGATTTAACAGCTTTCTTACTGCATTGGATTTTCCTGCATTGGATGTTGCTTTTGTAAGCCCTGGTAAAGCATTAGCAATTTCAACCAGGCTATTTCCTTTATTAAATCTTCTGCGAACTACTTTACTATTTTCAAATGATGATTGCTCGGTTCTTGCCAGGTTGCCTTCTTCTGACATATTAATTGCATCATTTATTGTTGTTCCTTTAGGTAATACTTTGTAAGTAGCAGATCCGTACCCACCCTTAACAACACCTCTGTGCCTATGATGTCCAGATACAACAATGTACTCGTTTGTTTTTGGGTCCTGATACAATACTGGCTCATCCCATTTTTTTGGATCAAAGTTTTTTGCAATATCATCAATAACAGCCTGATTGTATTCTTCCCTGGGCTGAAACTTGGATTCATCTATCTTTATATCACTTGGTTTTAACGTAACTGTTTTTAACCCTGTAGCTTCGCCTTTTGTTGGCTTGACTTCTGGCTTTACTTCTTTTGGTTTTGGTTCTAATTTTTCGGGTACCAATTTATCCGACTTTTTCGTCGAGGGCGTTACATCGGGGGCTGGTCCTGGGACAGGCATCGATGGTCGGGTAGGTTGCTCTGTTACAAAGTTTTCCTCACGAATATTGTTATCCAATATATCCTGGCGTTGTTTTCCTGTAAATCGAACAAATTGATCCTCTGTATAACCAAGACCTTTCATCCTGCGTAACTGTTCGCCTGTAGACAACCTTAATACATTCTCCTGGCTTACTTTATCAGCTTTGCCAGAAGTTGGTACATCTACAGCTTCTTTTCTTGTTTTTGCTTTTGCTTGTAAAGACTGTGTTTTTGCTTGATTTCCTAATTGTCTAATCCTGGCAATACTGCCTTTCGGATCATTGGTTTGCAAAAATCTGGTAATAAATTCTTCTGTATCTGCTTTTACTTGCTCTGGGCTGTATTTTTCATAACGAAATCGTTCTGAAAACTCATCTCTGGCTTTTTTCCATTGCTTTTCCTGTAACTTTGTAAATGGTTTCTGTCCAGCTTGTTTTCGTAAATCTTGGATAATGCGAAAAGAATCATCTCCAACTTTTTTAAACTCATTAATTGCAATGCCTTTTTCTACATCGCTCATGTTTCTTTTATTTAAAACACCAAAACCAGCAAACAACAAACCATTTAACAAGGCTTCTTGAGTTGTAGCACCTTCTAATAATTTAGAGGTTACAAAGCCAAATGTTCCTTCAGCCAATGATCGTGTTGCTGGATTGTTTAAACTGCCTGTAAGGCCAAATCCTGCCCCAAATATGGCATCTTCTACAATCGTTTTTGCTTTATCTTCTATGGGTGCATCTTCATCTATTTGGTCAATGGCTCTAAATGCTCCAAATGTACCAGCACCAGTAGTTGCACTGGCTGTAAACTTTCCTGCTTTTACAGTGTTAATACCTTTTTGTGTAAGAAAATTTCCAATCTTTGTACCTCTACGAACTGCATCGTAGGATGCTTGAGCAATTTTAGGTGCTCTTATAGCTTGTGAAGTAAGACCTAAACCAGCAAATGCTCCACCTAATTGTGCCAATGCTGTTCTTGCAGGAAAAAACGTTTGTTGTGCCTGTTCTTCTGGCGATAACCCACCTAAAGGTATTGCAGTTGTAAGAAAGTTTCTAAACCCCTGGCTTTTTATAACACCATCTTTTTCTAACTGTTCTATTGTTTTTTGCTTTGCAATTTGTTCTTTTGTAGATCCAGGTACAGTATAAGAAGCACCTGATATGGGATCTGTTACATTTCTACCAGGTATTTCTTTTGCAGTTTTTAGTTTTTCCTGGAATATGCGATCAAAAGGCTCCTGGATTCTTTCTAACTCTGCACGAAACCTTAAATCATCATCAGATAAGTTTTGCTGTACACCCCTGGGCTGTCCTATAGTTGGCTGTGTGCCATCAGGGGGTAACATAAATCTATTTTGCTGTGGCTGAACTGGTGCCTGTACAGGTCTTGGTATTTGATAAGTTGTATCCAATACTGCTCTTTGCACCTCTGGTGGCTCATTCACTACGCTTTTTTCTATGGATTGTACTTCTCGTAACTTTTTTACAGGATCTGGGTCGTTTACAATAATATTTTGCCGAGCCTGTTCTATGGCTCTTTCGTTTTCAATATCTTGTTGTATTTGATCTAATACATCATCCAGGCTGTTACGATATATTCTTTCTCCTGCGTAATCGAGTAAATCTTTTGGTGTTGCCATCTATTTCCTAAAAAAACTTTGAGTTGATAATCTTGCTAAATAATCTGATCTCCTCCTATCTACACCAGGGCGATCAAATATTTTTAAAAATTCTTCATATTTTTTTTGTACATCTTCATTTCTTTTTGCTTCCTGCATAGTAATGCCTTGTTCTTTTGCTTTTTGTGCAGTCTGCAAATCTTTTTGCAACTCTTCCATACGTTCCTGTGCAATTCTAAAGTTAGATCCTTTTCTTCCTCTTGGATCAAATCCAGGCGTATCTATCTCTATTTCTCTGGACATACCTGGTATAGGTATTACTCTGTCTGTTCCTGGTATTGGTATAGATCTTCGACCTCTTAACGTTGTTTTTTCTTCCATTTTACCAGAAAAAACAGGTTCTCCATCTTTATCGTACATTAAGTTGCGTTGATCTTTCATAGCTTTTAACAATCGATCTACAGCATCAGCACCTGATTCTGCTTTACCTCTGCCAGTAAGTTTATTTAATTCATCCTGTGTCTTTAATCTTTTTACCTCTGCTTCCATTCTTTGTTGCCTGGTAGGAGGTTTGGCAGTGGCTTCTTTTATTTTTTGTTTTTCTTCTTCTTTTGCAATCTTTCGTGCAAAATCAGCTTTTTGCCTTTTCTTTGTATTCTCACTAAATAGTTTTCGTAATTCATTTACATCAATTTGTGCCATATCTATTCTCCACTAAATAATTCTGGATATAAAAGCCTTGCATAGGACAATCTTGACTCTAATTCTGTGTTATCTCGTGAATTTGTCAAAAACTCCATTACTTTACCACGATCAGGTACATCATTTTTTTGTTTAAAAGATTCTATTGCTCGTTTATCTGCGTTAGATAATCCTTTTCCTGTAAATCCTAAACTTCTGCCTGTTTCAGGGTTAAACACTTCTTCTATATTAGATGCACCGAATTTGTCTACAGCATTCATATATGATTGATCTTTTCTTGCTTGGTTTGCTTGTGCTGTAGATGCTCTTTGTCCATAAATATTTCCTGCTGTTTCTGCTACAGAACCTATCGTACCCAATACAGCATTTCTTCTTTCATTAGCATCTCTATCCATTGCCCTGGCATAGTTTTCCCTGGCTGTTGATTTTGCTCGTTCTTCGCTGTCAAAAATACGCCTTCCTGTATCGGCTACTGTTCTGCGTACATCTGCTTCAGCTTCTCTTAATCCACGCTGTGCTGACACGCTACCCTGTAACCCTCTGTTTATCAAGTTACCCATGTATCGTCTGTTTGCAAGATTCGCCTGTTTTGTTGCTGTTGTTGCAGTTCTACCTAATACATTCATTTCCTGGCCTGGTGTTAAGTTACCTTGCTCTCTTCTGTTGCGTAGCAATCTGCCAAACCTTGTGTTCTGAAATTTTGGTTGTAATAATCTTGACCCAGCTTTTCCTGCTTTTGCAACGCCCTGGGCTATCATCATCATGGTCATGAGATCCATAACTTACTCCGTTTCTATTCTCATTCGTTCCACCGAGAATGGATTTGTACTCGATGGAGTGGTTAGTTCTATTTCAAATTTCTTTCCGTATCGTTTGATCGGAAACCTGTTTACGCCACCATCGGCTGTAATCGTTTTGGTAAAGGATGCAGAGCCAGATCCATCCAGGTATAGGTTTACTGTCAAAGTATCTGTACCTGTAAACTGTATCATTCCGTAACGAATCAATCGTTTTTTATCTAAATCCATACGAAATGTTTTGCTTTTCCAGGCCACGCCTACTGCTTCATCTACATCAAATTTCTTTATATCCGAATCGGTATTATCCCAGGCTATCGGATAACTGTTTTCACCATATGCTAAAATATCCAGGTTCGTTGTTGTTTCTACCTTTCTCCAGGTTTTTAACACCACATGATATGCCCACACAACTTGCGTAGCAGGGCTTCCTGTGGTCCAGGTGTAGAGAACTTCGCTATGGTCTTGGTCATATACGCCTTTTATATCTTTCTTGCTTGTAGCGAGTAAAAACTGATCTTCAATCGGTAATGTTATTTTTTCCATTACACTTGGCGTTGCTGTGCTACTGGCAACCATATTCGGTGTTACTGCGTAAATACCATCATGGAAAACAAAATAAACATGGTCATGTATTTCTACAACGCCTTCTGGTGCTATGTTTCCTATACTGTGTTTGCTTTCTACCACTGACCAGCTTTCTGGATTTGCTGGATTAGGGACATTCATAATAAAAATTGCTTGTGGCTTAAAAATAACCAATCGGCCAAACAGCACAGCTAACCCTGTTACTTCACCACCTTCCCTGTCATCTAATGCAATAACATTGGATACGGGTCTATTATCGTATTGATGCAACTCACTGTATGCTATCCAGTCGTGATGTTCTTCCTGTTTATCGTCTGGGTTTAGCACCAGATTACCTAAAAACAATCTTCCTTTTAGTTTTACAGCATATTGTCCATTGACCCTATTGGAGTACACTGTTTGTATATCGGTTTCTCCTAAATCTTCTAATCTGAAATCCTGGCATACAATTCGTACTGTGGTTCCCGATACTGTCTCAAATGCCATTCCTGGTGTAGTTGCACCCTGGGCATTGGTACGTTTGAACCCACTTAACAATCGTACATTCTCAAATACTTTTCCTGATTCTCTTTGTACATTTGAACCATGTTCTTTATTTAACTTGACCCAACAGCCACCTAATGTGGGTTCATAGACACTGTTATTTTCTATTAAAAATGCTTTGCGATTAGATTCGGTTGCACTTGCTTCATTTGTATAACCTGTAATTAACACCGATCCTGCTAACGAGCCAACTGTTAATGTATTCCCTGTTGTGTCGGTTCCTACTGTTCCTGTAATGTCATCAGGATCGTAAAAATATAAAAAGGCAATATTGGGACCTCCAAAAGCCCCTCCTGACGAAGAAGATTTTTTGGTCTCATAACCTCCACCTACTTTCTTTTTTATCTTCCAATCACTTCCTACCATTGTACCATCATCTAAATAATTATTACTCATATCAGCATTACTATCCAATCGTGCCTGGGAAAAAGATCGAGGTATACTTTCTGCCCTTAAAACTACATTGGTGTTTGCATTGTGGCTTACTGCTGTAGTATCATTAGCAGGACTTGGGTTTGTAATAGGTGCTTGACCTCTTGAAACAGCACACAATGCTCCAGATGCTACGCTTACAAAACACAAATCATAATCTGTTGTATACGTTGTTTGCGCAGGGCTTCCCATCGATGTAGCACTGGAAGAAGCAAATATATACGTTGTAGTAACCTTTTGCACTGTTAAGGTTTCTGTAGTTGCACTGGTAGCAGAAGTTCGCAATACATCTCCTTGTACAATAAAAGGTGTTGCATCCAATGCAGTAGATGGACTAACCGATGTATCTGTAATCGTTTGTAGTCTCCAGGCAGGATAAGTTACGCCTACTTCAGAGCCAGATGTTTGGTATACAGAAGTTGTAACCCCAACGCCTGTTTTTACTGTTGCAAATTCAGAGGATGATATAGATGTATCATCTATTGTTATAGATTCATCTTCAACTTGAATTTTGTCTCCGCTTTCTATTGTATTATCTGTTGTAAGGCCTGACAAGACGATGCAAGTTTGCTGAACATTCATTTGTCTTGCTAAAAGTGAATGAAAAACAAGAAAAGCATCTCCTCTATTTTGAGTAGATGTTGATGTTGCACCTCTCCAAGTATCCATTACGTCAATGCCATCAAAACCATTGTCTACTTCTAAAGCAAAATCATTACCTCCAAGAACACCCTCTCCATCAAAACTTCTTAAATCTTCTGTGCTTTTTATAAAAATAACGTGTTCACCAAAAGCATGAAGTCTTGTTATAACATCTGATGTTACTGTAGGTAACGCTGTTTGTGAGTCTACAAAAGTCATGTGGCCAATCAACTGATAATTACTATACCCATCAAAGCTGGTTGTGTTAGAAAACTCGGTTGCTCTGTAAACATTTACACCTGTAATACGTTTATTTAAAGCACTTGCATCAAACTCAATACTTAACTCAATAATTTTTTTATTTACATCTGAATCTGATAAAACAATTTCTTTATCTTTATCAAATAATGATTCTTGCAATCCATCATACACAGCAGTCAAATTATATTTTACTGTACTACCAGGTCGCAATGTATCTCCAGTATTATATACTCTTGTATCTGTAAAGCTAAACGGATTGTTTAACTTGTTTGCATAGATAAACCAGTTAGGATCTGCTGATACTAAACCATTAAATAAGCTACGATTGATGTAACCTAACCAGATTCCTTTTGCTTCTGTATTTGATATTTTACCAACTGCTCCTGGTATAAATCGTATATTGTCTCCACTGGGCACAATCGGGTTTCTATCATTGTTATGGTATATAATTGGTGTTGTTGTATTGTTGCTGGTGTCTACTTCAGAAATGCTATATACACTTTCCAGGTCAATCCAACGATACTCACAGTCTCCTGACCCATTCCAAGAGTTGCTAAACCAGCCAATATCCGACATCTTATACACATCTGCACTGTTGCCACCAGACTCATTTTCTGCCTCGGTTCCATATACACCAATCCACGCCTTTGCATAGGTAAAAAAGTTTTGTGGTGTTGCACAATCTGCAAAACAAGAAGGGCTCCAGTTTGTTTTTCCCGTTGCAGTTCCAGGATTAATCATGAGATCTGTATTTTTACTACTATTTACCCTAAATAATTTTCCACTGGTTGCAGGACTACTAACATTATCTGTGCCTACTATTAAATATTTGACACCTGATGGTATGTTAAATGCTTTATCAATAAAAGTTATATCGGCAGATACTGGAAAAGTAGAACCATCTACATCTGTATTGATTGCACTAAAAATACTCGTGCTGTTATGTGTTGAATGTTGTAAATAAGTTCTATTTGAGATTCCTAAATACCATAAAACAAGTGATTCAGATTTATTACTATTTTCTCCAAAATCCATTTTACTAACTTGCTGTACATTGGTATCAGAAAACGTTGTACCAAATGTTGTCCAGGCTGTTTCTGCTGATAAAATATCTAACGTATGAACACTGGTTACATCCGTACTGCTTGTTGTAACTATAGTTAAATATTCATGATTTACTTCAGATAAACTAACAGATCCATTTGCGTTTAAATTGTTTGCCTGTACAAGTGATGTAATACCTCGTGTATTAATTAGAGGTAAACCTGATGTTGCAATTACAGATGCACTGTCTGATGTTGTAATCTTATATAAAACATTTAATCCTATGGCAACAAAGTATAAATTACCATTTGCTATAGTCATGTATGACTTTGTACACAATGCACTGGTAGAAAGCGTAATAGGAGTACCTTCGGATACATTACCACTGGCATCACAAGTATACTTTACCAAAAAATTAAAATTAGTTGCAGGAGATCCATCCTGATAAGAATAATGTATGTAAATACCTTCGTTAAAACCAATTAATCCACAAACAGCAAAGTTGGTTTTTGTTTTGTATGTGTTGTAGTTTGTTTCGCTTAAATCTGTGTAGCTGGATCCTGTTGCACAAAATGCTAATTCTGTTCCGTTTCTTGCAATAGATAGAACTCTTCCAACCGAAGAGGACATAGGAGCAATCGCAATTTCTTGAACCGATCCCCAATCAGTTCCTCCATAGTCTACTTCGTCATCAACTAATACATGAGCAGAATGTTTTCCACCCCATGTTTTGGTACTGGCTCCTGTTGTATTTGTCGTTTCAAAAAAGTTTTTACCACCCCAGGTTCTCGCATTGTCAGTATTTACGCCTACTTTTGTTGTGCTTGGAATGTGATCTGCTCTTTCATACACCCCTGCTCCTGATATGGATGCCTGTGGCGAAGCATTATCTTTACAATCCTGGACCAGGACAAAATCATCTTCTACAAATCCATGTGCAGATGCTGTTTGAAACCATACTACGTTGTTATCAATTTGCAAATGATCGTTTACGTCAGGTAACGATGGATCATACCACCATAGCTTTACTTTTTTATTTTCATTTATTGTAACCAGGATATATCTATAGCCATCTCCTGCATCGTTGCTGTTTCCTGTAAAATATTCGCTGATAAAGGTGTAAATATTGTAGACAATATAAGTGTTGCCTGTTGTAGTATTTACAAAGGATAGACCTATTGTAGGGATTCCTGATGGTGTTCCTGCACCAAACGTTTTCTCCAGCTTTCCTGCTTGTATTTTTAGGTTCTTAATCTCCTGGGCTACGTTTTCTGGCAAATCCTCCAGGTCGGCATTGGTTAATGCACCCTCAAAGTCTTTTATATCGATGTATTTTGCCATTAACTCACAGGATAATTAGGATATACGGGATCAACCAGGGCGTTACTACTGCTGTAATCAAATGGCAATCCTTCTCCGACTACATTTGTAGCTGGATTCTGGTTATATCTGGCCACAAACTCAAATCCTCGGTTCATTGCAGTGTTCATTCGGTCAGGTTTGTCAGATAATCGCCATAATTCTGCTTCTGCAAACTCTAATATTGCATCGTGAAAAATAGCGTTTAGGTCGCTGGTGTTCCCTCCTGCTAATGCTGTCGGTGTTTTTATGTAATAACAGTCTACATTGGCAGAATTGTTGTAAATATAAATTCTATTTTTAAAAATAAAGTATACGGGCTCTGTAGAACTAAAGGATACATAGCCTGTAGAAAAATCTTTAACGATCTCAAAAGATACCTTGCGTATAAATTCGCTGTTTGCAATGCGTATTCCCAGGATTCCCAGTGGTCCACCAAACGGATCCGAGTCTAATGCTCCAGCTTGTGTTGGTATAAAAAAACTTTTAAAAAAGGTATCTACATCGTTATCGGTACTCATACTGATACCTGTTTTGATTACATGAAGATCGGTCAGTAAATGCCTATTTAAGGACTGTATTAGCCTATCCTGGGCACGATTTAAGTATCGTAACTTGACTGTATCAGAAAAAAGATCCCCAGCAGAATCTTCCATTCTGTCTCCTAATATTGTTAGCATATCGTTTGTAGTCATATATTTCTCCAGATTGAAACGCCCCCCCTATAAAAGGGGGGATGTTTCGTTTATTGTGTTACTTATGCGTAGGTTCTTGGTGAATACAACTCTTTCACAACACAATGTGCTTTTCTGTTGGTTACTACCATGTTACCATAGGTATGCACCTTCTGCACAAATGTGTTACTTCTTGGATCTTCAACCATGTCAGATGCAGTAAACTTTGCACCAGAATTAAAGAACATATACAAGTAGTTTGTATTTATGAAGTATATTCTTCCATCAGTATCAGATGATTGTGCTGTAACAATATCCTGGTCAGCTACAATGTCAATACCTCTGTAAGTCATTCCAACAAAACCCATTTTAGCCAAACGATCTGATTCTAAATTTCCACGCTTAAACTCGCCTAATTCAGATTCTAATAAATCGTAGTGATACTGTGACATTACAATAAGATCTGGGTTTTCACCTGTTTGTGCTTTTGCATTTGCAATACCACGAGCAAGGATTCTTAAAATGTAAGTATCTTTGCCTGGATCTTGCATATCATCTTCTGATATATGATCTACTGATGGAGATGGAGACACATCACCAGTTTCATCAGCAAAATCAGCAATGCCCAATACGGGTGTTGTCCAGAACTGATTGGATGCAGGAGAAGCAACAGTAGCAATACCACCAACTGTGGCATCTGCATCGCTTAAAAGCACACCTAATGGATTAAAAGCATCTGTAGCTAAAGATAAAGTAAACATATTTTCAGCAACTGCTTTCTCTAACTGCTTTTGAAGGTTCTGCACCTTTGCACCTACAATGTTTTTAATGGCCTGTGGGCTATTCATTAACAAGGTTTCTTCTTTCGTTAAAAGAAAATGACCTGTTAACATGGTTGGTTTGTACGATGCTGTTTGTGCAATATCAGCCAATGCTGGATTATAAGCACTGCTAATAGAATGTTGATCACCAAATACAGTGGCTCCACCAGCTTGATATTCTACGGGTACAACGATCTCACGACCATTGAATGCTTGTGCCTTCTGCTTCATCAATGCAAGTAATGGATGAGACTTCTTAAAGATGTTATCATACAAAACAGGCATATAATACTGCTGAATAAGGGCACTTAATGATGCGTTTCCTGTTCCAGAAACTGCTATGTTAGACATATTCTAACTCCTTATTACGGTTATTGATTGAAAAATGATGCGACATCAATATCTGCGTAAGTTTTCGGCTTACTTGCAGACTCTTTGACACCAGCATTTTTTGTTATGTTTACAGGAACATTTGGCTTTGGTTTTTCAGCTACAGGTTCAGCTTTCACCTTGTCAAAATTCATCACTTTGTATGCTTCTTCCAGGGTAAGTAACCGATCTGTGTCCTCATGTACTTTGATTGCAAAGGCCAACACATCATCTGCCTGTTCACTCGTCAATGAAAAGGTGTTTTGTAGTTGTACTAAACTGTTATCCAGTTCTCGCTCTGCTTCAATCGTAGCCAATCGTTCTTCTGCTTCGAGCAGTTGATCTTGATAAGGATTCGGGAGTTCTGTATTTTCCATCGATAGGGAGTCTTGAAAGAGTTGCCCTGCTTCTTTTCCTATTTCATCCTCGATTGCTTCTCGCAATGTTTCGGTGAAGTCTCCATTTTCCTTGATCTTTTCTATAAGCTGAACCAATGGCTCTACTGCTCTTCTCTGATCTGCTAACTGCTGGGCTTTTTCCGTATTGGATTTAGACCAGTCATGCCTGTTAAGCGAATCTTTACGCCATGTCTCTACATCATCCAATGTATACCTGGAGCCATCTTCTGTTTCGTAAACGTATTTGTCATCTTCATCTGTTGATTCACTAACCGTTTGGGTTTGCTCTGGTTCACTGTCTGATACTTCTTGTTCAGCTTCTTGTGTTTCGGCTGGTTCTTCTGACTCTGTGGTCACAGCCTGTTCTGTATCGGACTCCTGGGTTGATTGCTCTTGAAAGAGTTCATCGGGAATCGAAATTTCGTGATAGCCTCCTGATCCTGCTGGTGCTACCTGTTCACTTGCCTCCACGCTACTATTACCAATGGTAATCTGCTCGGATTCTGGTGTTACGTTTAAATTTGTTGTACCTGTTACATTTACTTCTGCCATGATTAGTTTCCTTTCAGTTGGTCTTGCGACACTGGTTTGGTTGCAAAGAACATGAGTAAAACCGTTCTATTTCCTTTATGTGGCTCTACCATGTGCCTTACAGGGTTATTGAATTTTCCTGCTGTATAACACACACCCTTCAAATAATGATCTTTGACTTCTGTCGGTTCTCCATCTATCTCAAAATATATTTTACCACCCGTATATTCATCGGACCTGGATAAGGATACTGTCGTACCATACTGACACCAGGCCATATGATTGTCTACAAACTTGCCATTGATTAGCTTACATCCATCAAAATGCCATCTGTGGCCTTTTGGTCGTGTCTCAATTCGCCAATAGCTGGGAGATTTTAGTATAAACTCATGGCCATCAACCTCTTTTTGGTACGCATTTGCCACTTTTTGGACAATTTCGTGACTAAAATCAGAAATCATAGCCCCTGTTTTTCCGTATTCTTTGACTTTTTGTGCTTCATCGGGTGTAAGTATGCCTTGTATTTGTCTAATCACTAATATTTTGCAGACTTATACATGGCTTTTTTATACGCCTTGTAGCCTTTCTTTTTCTTTGCTTTGCTTTTTTTGTACTTCATATCCTATTGATAGTTGTGGGCAAGAATAAACTCAACTCAAGCCCTGGGTTGTTCCATTTCTGGATCCTCCTGCCCACCAACCAATCCTGCTACGGTGATAATCCTATCCTGTATTTCTCTTGGAATGGATTGAAAATCTTCGGTTTCTGTTAGTGTCGGATTCTCTATAATCATTTGTGCCACCATTTCTTCTGCTGGTCCTCCTGGGCCTTCAGCTAACAACTGCTGTACTGCACCTGTAAACTGCTGTTGTATCTGTTCTACTTGCTGTACTTGCTGTTGTGGTGACATTTGCTGATTTCTAACATAAAAGTTTTGTATGATCTGCTGTTTATCAGGCACATTCAAAGCATTTACCACCTCTTCAATACCATATACACCCAACTGGAATAACTCCAATGCCCGTTCTTCATTAGCTACACGACCCTGGGCAAACCTGGATCCCGTAGCAACCTCAATGTCAAACTCGCTATCGATCATTCGTTTGGCTGTACCAGGATCAAACTCTAATGTACCTTCCATGTTTCCATCGGCATCATATACTGCTGTAGGATTGTACTCTACAAAGCTAAATGCACCCTCTGCATCACGCTCTCTAATAGACTTTATCTCTTCGTCATAGGTCAAGATCATTTGCACCATGTATTCGCCTATTTCTTTGGTAAGCCTTCCTACTTCTTTGTTAATTTTAAATCTTTGCCTGGTCTGACTGGCTTCCTGCAATGCAACAATTGCCCTACCTGATGAAACTCCTCCTGGTCTACGACCCTGGGTAACATCATTGACACCTGTAATGGATTCCATATACTGTGCAACCTGGTTAATGTAGCCCTGGATATATCCTGGAATTGGTGGTGGCATCTCAAACGTAACATCTCCAGGCTCTACAACAGTAATTTCTTCACCAGGAGCCCCTGTAATGGGTCTTACCATCTGTCCTTTGGCTCGTTGTGTTACCTTACGAATTGGAAAACCTACCTTGCGTATATTCTCATTGATTGCACTAAAGGTTTCGTTGATTGCTTTGGTCTGGGTACGCACCAGTTCTGTCTCGCCAATACCCCAGAAGTTGTGTGGACTCTTGTAGTTAGATACCATAAACACTGGCATCCTATATAATTCTAATGGTTCATCGACAATTAGCTTATCATCAACAATAACTGTATGCCTACCATTCGGATATTTCTCTTTATCGGCTTCATTACTGTAACATTCTATAACCAGGGCCATATCGTATTCACTTTCTACCTGGTAGCTTTCAATTCCCCCGTTGTCATTTGCCTGTTGATAGGATCTATAATCGTTTAGTTTGCCATCGCCACCTGTTTTGATACCAAATTCACGCTCTATTCTGCTGGTTTCCATTGGAACAGCAAATAAAAAGTATTCACCTCGCTTTAGATCCAGTTCTGTTGCAAACGGATGTGGCATAACGCTAAATGGATCAATGACTTGTATGTCGAATCCCTTAAATACGCCCATATCGCTCACTTCTGGTATGATTTGCAGGAATCCATTGCTATAAATCAGGCTATCTTTTACAGCCATGATGATTTTATTGTATAAATCTGTCTCTTCTACGATCTGCTGGAACCTTTTTTGCATCATATCAGCAAAGAATACATCGTTCTTTTCCCTGGGCATGACATCAATCGTAGGCTGAAAGTCGCTAATAACAGGTAAAATCGTCTCTACAACAGCTAATGGAAAGTTAAATATCATCCTGGACTGGCTTTCTGTGCCTTTGCTTGGACTTGCCCAGTGTCTACCATAATACAATCGCTCGTTTTTACGCCATCTATCGGTCTGCTTTTCTCTTGCTTTCTTTGATTTGTCTAACCAGGATCGTATTTGTGGTATACGTTCTGCAATATCTGCTACTTCATTGAGCACATCTTGCTGTTTTTCTGGCATATAATCCATACCAGCCATTACTTACCTACCTTACTCTGTGCAATTTTATGTGCCTGGTCAAATGACTTGCCATCCTGCATTGCGTTACGCATCTCTCGTAAATGTTTTTTACTGTGATGCACAGAATGTTTTAGCATCATATCTACCTGTTCGGGAGATAAACCTATCAAAGACACACCTTTCAAGGTTTTTTTGTTCTTGGCAACCATTGCCTTACCATATTTTACTTTTTCCATAGCTACGCCCTGGATGCTCTGGCGTTGTCTATAAGATTTGGATATGGTCTACCAGCCTTTTTTGCTAATGACTTCGCATATCTTTTTTGTGCTGGTGTTAGTTTCTTGCTTTTCTTCTTGGGATTCTTCTGCTCCCAAAATGGTTTATGTTTAGGCATTCCAAAGATCCTTTCTGGACCAGTAATTAGGGCTAAAAATGTCTTTAGCTGTACTCTGTCCACTTTTGTTTTTGATTCCTGCTGATCGTTTTAAGTAATTACTTCGAGCCTTTGCACTGTAGTTATGTCGATAACTCTTATGACCATAGTTTACGATCTTCACTTTGTCACCTTTCTTTGCAAGGACTCGCTTCTTAAATCTTCCTGACCCTGTATATCGTTTCGGTTTGTTATACCCTGGAAAGGTCTCTCCTCTGTACGTAACCGACATTAGATATTGTCCCATTGTGGTTGTGTCTGGTCTACATCCACGATAATCTTGTCAATAAATCTTTGTGTATCTGTACGAGTATCTGGTTTTTTACTACTCTTGACTATTTCTCCAACCATATATCGTAAACTATCCACTGCGTGGTCATCTTTTTTTAGTGGTTTTTCTGGCTGATTGAGGTCTATCCTGGATGCACTTGGCTGTTCCCATTGGTAATTCGTCATCTCACGCTTTAGGTTTTCACAGCTACGAGTAATAAATATCTTATTGTTCTTGATATACTCTGTCACTTTGTCGATACCACCCT
>VTLG01014126.1_pt1 | contig 19875 bp, 22 predicted proteins | sample 4694571 | NCBI WGS metagenome assembly VTLG01 (sample SAMN12604809, study PRJNA352737) | marine metagenome | biome: ENVO:00000447; feature: ENVO:00000209|ENVO:00000569|ENVO:01000036; material: ENVO:00002151; isolation source: viral sequences binned using virsorter ... | reverse complement strand
TAATGTAGTTTATCCCAAAAGTGACGTTGCTGCTGAACCGCAAAATACTAAACCAAAGCTAGCTGATGATAACTTTGATGACGATGTACCCTGGTAAAAGAAAGGGGCTGTTGCAAGCCCCTCAATAAATGACAGATAACATCTACAGTAAAACCATTTCCTAACATTTTATATCTTTGAGTATTTGATACTCCCTCAGTGTAATTGTCGGGTACAGTTTGCAATCTTTCAACCTCAATAGGATGTAATTTTCTTATGCCATCTTTAATTGTTACTGATGGAATATGACCACCTCCAGCACTTGTGCGGATTGTTACTGACTTTCCATAATGCACTCTTGGTTTCTTCTCGCCAAACCCACCATAAATATTTGATAACATAGGCTCAGTAGCATCATCAAGTAAAACATCTTTAAGCATTATGCCTTTATCTTCTGGCAGTTTATCAAAAGGTAGGTTCGTCCAATATAGTCTATGCCTATTCTGGGCACTCACTAAACTGCTGTTTATGACGATAGGTTCAACACCAAGATACTTTGAAATAACGTCCTGGCACTCTTTTTTCATTGGCACGTTTTCAAGTAAAAAGTATTTTGGTTTTAATCGGTAATAGAACCATACAAACTCAAAGAAAAGTTTTGATCGTGGATCATCAAAATTAAGTTGTTTACCCGCAAATGAAAAACCTTGACAAGGTGACCCACCGATCATTAGATCAATGGGTGTATTGCCTTGGCAGAATTCAAAATAGTCTTTTATCTTTGTAATGTCTCCAACGTGGAAAATGTCTGGGTAATTTTTCTTTGCAATTTTTATAGCGTACTTATCTATCTCTGCAGCGAAATAATTATTGACAGGTATTCCAAGTCTATCCAGGGCTATCCTAGCGCAACCCATACCATCAAAACATGAAAAAACATTCATTTTATTTTTCCTTTTTTAAACGATAAATAGCGTGACGTAAGCCAGATTGTGTTTCAATAAGATGACCTTGTAATCTAAGATCATAAATTCGTGCTGACAATCTATAAATGCCTAACTCGTTTAGACTTTGCATTGGATCAATAGACCCATTATCTTTAAGATAGCTTAAAAGTTTTTTATTCTGGCTCATTTTTACCCCCTAAAAAGTACAGTTAAAAAAGTTACAAGCGCAAATGCACTGATTGAAATTAAGGCCATTAGAGCGATTGCACCTAAACCCGTAGTCATAACACCTGTAATGCGATTGCGTTGGCGTATGAGCCTTATATGGCGTTTTTCGGCCTGTTCAAAGCGTTTCTGTGCGACATATCGTAACGCTCTCATATTTCTGGTTGGTATATCCCAAGTGTAGTCAGTCATTTTAGCGCTCCCTTCTATCGTTCAAAATTCCTTTATAATCCATAATGATTTGATGAATACTTCTGCTTTTGTATTCGTTACCTGTGTCTGGATCGTGAATATAAAAATCTACGTCTATCTCGTCAGGAATTACAAAAATAGCTATCGGATCAAAATACTCACCGTTTACGTAATCATCACCAGGTATATAAAAACTTGCGTGCTCATCATTCGCATATGAACAATCAGTAAAACCCTCCGCTAAGAATATTAATAATTGTTCGCGTGTTAAGGCTTCCTTGTCTTGTTGATGAATATAAAATGCTTGTTTCGGTCTAAAACCTTTCTCTAGTTTTCTCATTGTTTACCTCTTATGCTGTTTGAATTTGATTATAATATTGAAAATTGCTAATTGACTCGTTATAACCAATAACAAAGCCAAGCATTTCTTGTTTACTGTTAAATCTTTTTAGATCGTGGCCGTAGTAGTGGCCTAAAGTAATAGAGAACTCATTGAATAATAAACCCTCTTTTTTTACGGCTGTACTGGTTGCGTATGAATCATAACCATAGTTAATGATATTCTTCTCAAACAAAGCACATTGGAAGGCGTAGTAATATTTATTATCACCACGTAGTTGAAAAGTAATCTTTTCTTTTGCTTCTTTGTATTCTCTTTCTCTGCTGTTGATATAGTCTTTCATGGTGTTACTCCCTTTTTTGATTGATTAATAAAAAGCTAGTTTTGTTTTACTCGTCCCAGACTAGCAACTGGAACAACCTCATATTTTTATTTACAGAGGTCATGTAAACTTTGTATTGAGATGTCACTATATACTATTTGTACAGAGAGTACAAGAGCAAAGATAAAATAATGTTAATAAGTGTTAATATATAGGGGAATATACATAAAAGTGTGTTTTTATTGTGTGAAATAAATATAATGATTACAATTACTTGATCACAAAGTGTAAATTATGGAGTTAATACAATGCCATCACGTGCGGGAAGTCCTAATAAACCAAAAAGGCTATTGATTACCAGACTAGAGAAAGCATACGGTAAACAGTTCCATCCGATCATGAGACTGGCAGAGAACGCGGTCAGACTTGAAGAGATAGCGAAACAATCAAATGATGTTACAGCCTTACGTGCTAGCGTTGATGCGTGGGATCGTATAGCACAATATACAGAGCCAAAGTTAAAAGCAGTTGAAGTTAAAGCAGACAATGAATTAGTTGTATCAGTACAACGCAAAGTATTTAGCGGTGACACAAACACAGATAGTACTAGCACAGAATAACAACCCCCCCTGTCGAAGTCGCAGTACATATGTATATATATATCCCCCACAAAAAAAAATTGGACATAAATTGGACTTAATATGACATCAATGAGCAGTCGTGGTAAAAAGGGGCCTAATCATGTACATTCTTTAGATAAGGAGACACGTGATAGGTATTTCCCTGAATATAACGGAGGTAAGGGTAGTATGCCTAGAACCTCTACTAAGACATCTAGACAACGCTTTGAAGATAACTACGATAAGATAAATTGGTCTAAGTAATGCGTATTGAATATAACCTTATGCCGCAGGGCGAGGTACTTCAGCAATTTAACGATTGTCGTGCGCGTAATTCTTTTATTATGGGGCCGTTAGGATCAGGTAAAACCGTACAATGTATTCTTAAATTGTTTGATTTGATGTGTGAACAAGCCCCTGTTAAAAATAAAACACATAAAAATTACAATGTAAGGCTATCTCGTATTATTGCAGCTAGAAATACTTACTCAGAACTCTTTTCTACGACCATAAAAGACTGGTTAGAAATACATGGCGAGTTGGGTGAGTTCAAACAAGGCAACAAAGAACCCCCTACACATTTCATAAGATTTAAATTAGAGGATGGAACATACGTTCATTGTGATGTCATTTTTATCGCATTTGATCGCCCTGAGCACGTTAAAAAGGCTAGGGGTATCCAGACTACCTGGGTGTGGTTAAACGAGACTAAAGAACATTCTAAGGCCGTTTTGGACATGTTAGACTTACGACATGGCAGATACCCATCCAACAAAGAAGGATGTACGGCTACACATCATGGAATTATAGGCGATTCTAACGCTCCTGATGAAGATCATTGGTATTTTAAACTTGCAGAGATAGAACGCCCTGATAACTGGTCATTTTTTAGACAACCTGGTGGCGTTTATAAAGATGGCGAGAGTTGGGCTGTCAATAAACGTGCAGAAAATATAAAAAATCTTCCTGACGGCTACTATGATCGTGGTATGCAGGGTAAGTCTGATGACTGGATAAAAGTTAATTTAGCTAATGAGTATGGATTTGTTTCTAACGGCAAGCCTGTGCATCCTATGTATACGGATAGCGTACACTGTCAGCATATAGACTTTGCAGTTGATAAGTCTACTCCTATAATTTTAGGCTTTGATTTTGGTAGAACACCAGCTTGTGCGTTTTTACAGCGTACATCTATGGGTAGGTGGATATGTTTTGATGAATTTGTGCAGCAAGACTCAGGTGCAATAGACTTTGCGCCATCACTCAAGCGATATATTGAAGAACATTACCCAGAAAATACGTTCAAAGGTTGGGGTGATCCCTCTGGTAATAATAAAAACCAAGCAAACTCTGATACACCCTTTCAAATACTGCGTGCAGCTGGTATACCCTGTCAGCCTACAGTAACAAATGACCCTATGAAACGTAGAGCAGCACTAGAAGTACCTATGAAAGAAATGTGTATGGATGGCAAACCTAGATTTTTGGTGTTAGCAAAGGCATCTATGATAAGAAAAGGACTCCAGGGTGGGTTTTGTTACCGCAGAGTACAAACTCAAGGTGAAAAATACACTGATGAGCCAGATAAAAACGAATATTCGCACCCAGTAGAAGCCCTAGAGTACGCATTACAGGGTGAAGGAGAAGGCAGAGCCGCATTAACTAGAGTATCTAACTTTTCTAAACCTACAACAGCAAAGGTGCAAGTCAGCGTATTCTAATGATTAGCAAAGTATTTGTAATTTTTGAAGATGACAAGACAAATTGGTGGTCATGGCTACTAAAAAAAGGCTGTCGGCATTGTTATTTAGTAAAACCATCGCCTAATGGCTACATAATTCATGGCAAAAGACAAGAAGGATTTGATTTATTTACTGTAAAAGACCAAGATAGTATAATCCAAAACATTTATGCTATTGTGGACTATGTTCCAATAGAAAAAAGAAGGCCGTTATTTATGTTAAATACATGTGTTGGTCACATCAAACAACTTTTAGGAATAAATAATCCATTTATTCTTACGCCCTATCAATTATTAAAGCATATGAGGAAATAAAATGGGATTTTTAAAAAGACCTAAAGCCCCAGAACCCACAGCGCAAGAGCTTGCAGTTGTTGAAAGACAATCAAGAAGGCTTGATGAAGAAATAGAAGAATCAGAAAAAAGACTTAAAGCGATTGCACGCGGTAGATTAGGCGCAGCTTCTTTACTTGCACCTGGAATACAAACATCTACTGGCTCTGGCAAAAAAACTGGTGGCTCTATGAGGACAGGAAGAGGAAGTATGCTAGGCACTAGAGGAGGTGGCACATTTAGAACGAGAGGTGTGTCAAACAACAGAACTGAAGGCGGTAGGATGTCAAGCTACTAACTGAGTATTCATTATGCAAATCCCAAAAGAGTTAGGTTCATACGAAGATATTAAAAGACGAGAAGCAGATGCATTTAAAAGAATGTCAAACTGGCATGATTTATTAGATGATGTCTACGAATATTTTTTACCTAACAGAAACTTGTTTGATGACTTTGCAAAAGGTCAAAAGAAGATGGATCGCATTTTTGATTCAACAGCTATGGAAGCTATACAACAAGCAGCAAGCAAACTTCAAGAAAACATTGCACCTATTCAAGCACGTTGGGCTACATTTGCCCCCTCTAATGAGATTGTAAATGAGTTATCAGAAGGTAATTTTGACGTAACAGAAAAAGATATACGTGAAAATCTAGAGAATCAAGCAACAATAGTCTTTGATTACATAAACAGATCAAACTTCGCTACTCAATTTTTTGAGCACGCACTAGATTTATTAGTAGGCACAGGCACATTACGTATTGATGAAGCTGATGACAATGATATGCCTATCGTATTTACAGCTATACCGCAAAAAGGTATTGCATTTGAAGAAGGCCCATACGGAACTGTAGAAACACACTGGCGTAGATTTAAAATGAAGGCTAGAGATATACCTCGCAAGTACAGAGGTTACAAGCCAACACAAACTATGCAGTCTATTATGGAAAATAAACCTGATACTGAGTGTGATATACGTGAGGGTGTTGTTTATGATCCAAAAAAAGAAAAATATTACGGCATTGTATGGAGTGACAAAGACAATGGCATAAGTTGGATGGAAGACTATGGCAAGTCTAGCCCTTGGGTAACAGGAAGATACTCAAAAACAGCTGGTGAAATACGTGGTAGAGGGCCAGCAGTACAAGCATTACCTGATGTACGTTCTTTAAACAAAGTAAAAGAGTTTGTATTGCAAAAAGCAGCTATAGACTTGTCAGGGATGTACACAGCAACAGATGATGGCGTTACAAACCCGTACAACATTGTAATAAGTCCAGGTGTTGTCATACCTGTAGGCTCTAATAACTCACAAAACCCATCTATACAACGGTTAGATACAGGCACAAACTTATCATTAGTGCAGTTTGAGGTGCAAGATTTACAAAATGCAATTAAACGCACATTATTTAATGATTTGCGTGATCCTACAGGGCCAGTAAGATCAGCAACAGAGATAGCTTTAGATTCCAGAGAGCTTGCAAGAAGAATAGGATCAGCATTTGGAAGGCTACAAACAGAAGTTTTGATACCAATACTTAAAAGAGTTACTTATATACTTACACGTAGAGGTTTACTACAACCTATAGAGTTAGATGGCAAAGAAGTAGAAATTAAATTTTTATCGCCATTAGCAAAAGCGCAAGATGGTGAAGATATTATCAATGTACAACAAGCAGTACAGTTTGTTATGCAAAACGCAGGGCCAGATCAAGCATTAATTGGTTTTAAATTAGAAGATTTTGGTGCTTGGGTTGCATCTAAAACTGGTATGCCAGCAGAACTTGTTAGGTCGCAAGCAGAAAAAGAACAAGTTATACAAGCTGGCGCACAAGCAGAGCAAGCTGGTATGAAAACATCTGAAAGGCCTATGCCACAACAATGAGTTGGACTAACATAGATGATCCTGAATTAGCAAAGCAAGCTAAAAAGGAATCAGAAATCCGCAAGCAAAATCACAAAGAGCTTGCAAAAAAATATCACAGAGTCTTTACATCTGAAGATGGACAAAGTATTTTGTCGGACTTAACCAAGCGGTTTATCTATGATAATGATACACAGTTTGGTTCTACAAACATTAATTATGAAGCTGCATACCATGATGGTGAGTCAGGTGTTGTCAAATTTGTAATTAATCAAATTAAACAAGCAGAAATACTTTAAGGAAATAACAATGTCAGAAGAAGTTGAACAGGCCGTTGAAGAAACAACAAACGATACCCTGCTAGATCAAGCTGAACCAACATTGGCAGAAGGAGAATATTTTTTAGCAGAAGGCATAAAGGGCGTTGGAGAAGCTCCAGACTGGCTAGATAAAAAATATAAGACCGTATCAGATCAAGCAAAAGGTTATGCAGAACTATCTAAAAAGTTTGGATCATTTAAAGGATCACCAAAAGATGGCTATCAGCCACCAGAAGGTGTTGAAAAAAATGATGCCTTATATCAAGAGTTAGAAGCCTTTGCTACAAAAACAAACATGAGTGCAGATGCATTTGAAGAAGCATGGGAGTTATTGACAGCACAAGAACAAGCAGTAGAAGAAGTTAGTCAAGAGCTAGAGCTTGAAAAACTAGGTGATAACGCACAAACTAGAATTAAAAATGTTGAAGGGTTTCTTAAAAATAATCTTGACCCTGATACTTATGATAAAGCACGTTCACTTGTTACAACTGCTGAAAACATAGAGCTAGTAGAAATGCTTGTGCAAGCTACTGCACCAGTCAAGTTACCGATTGAAGGTGGGCCAAATCCTGAAGGGCTTACTATGGAAATGATAGAAGAAGAAATGTTTAAGAAAGATGAGCATGGTAATCTTCTAAGAAGTGTAAATATAGAGCATGACCGCAAAGTAAAAAGAATGTTAGAAGCATTTGCTGGAACTGATTGATATTTATAAAAAACTTAAGTTATAATCGGGACAACTGGATACCGTATATCGCCCAGTAAATTAAGGTTGGATGCTGACCATTTACTGGGTACTCAGCTAAAACCTCAAAAAAAATTTAATTTACTCTTTTTGAGGATATAATTATGAGTAAGAATCTTGCACTAACAGCGGTAGCGGTTATTGAGTTTGACTCATTAGTTAAGCACGCATATGCTGGCATGGGATTACTTAAGCCCTCCGTAACTGTTAGAAATAATGTAGTAGGCGAAACATATAAGTTTCGTAAAATGGGTAAAGGACTTGCTAATCAAAAGTCAACTGCTGACTTAGTAACTCCTATGGATGTTACCCACGAAGTACAGACTGCAACTATGCAGAACTGGAACGCTCCAGAATACACAGATATCTTTGATCAAGCAGAAGTAAACTTTGACGAGAAGCAAGAACTAGCAACAACTATTGCTGGTGCTTTAAGCCGAAGGGAAGATCAGCTTATCATTGATGTTATGAATGGAGCATCACCAACAACTATAGCGCATGGAAGTGCGGGTTTGACTATGGACAAGGTTGTAGAAGCGCAAGCAACTTTGCGTAAGCAAAATGTTCCTAGCACTGAACTACACGCTGCTATAAATGGTGACGGACTAAAAGGACTTTTGAAGGATACAAAAGCTACTTCTTCTGACTTCCAAACTGTAAAAGCATTAGTATCAGGTGATATAAACACACTTGCTGGTTTTGCTGTACACGTTGTTGGAACAAGGACAGAAGGCGGTTTGACTGTCACTTCTAATACCGTTGATTCATTCTTCTATCACAAAGAAGCAATCGGACTTGCTATTGGTATAGAAATGAAAACATCTATTGATTACATACCAGAGAGGACAGCGTTCTTATGTAACGGAATGTTAAAAGCTGGCGCAGTAGTCAGGGATGCTGAAGGTATTATCAAAGTTGAATATAAAGATAACGTATAAGGAGATTCAAAATGGCTTTTACAAGATCAAGTTTAGCACGTATTGGTACAGCTAACAGTGATGCAGGTGCTGTTTGGATCTACAAGTCTGCTGATGCAATAGCAACGGTTAGGGCAGCTAACTACTTCCTAGACGCAGTAGACGAGATTAAGTTGAATGATGTTATGTTTTTAGTAACTTCAACTGGCGGCACACCAGCAGTAACTATTAGTTATTGTAATAGTAATACTGGTTCTGCAATAGATATTACAGACGGTACAACAATATCTGCTACAGACAGTGACTAACCAAATGGAATGGGGGGTTTATCCCCCCTTTCTTATGAGGTAAATTATGGCTTCTAAGATAGGTCTTATATCTAATGCGTTAATTTTAATTGGTGATTTACCTATTACATCTTTGACAGGTAACTCACGAGCACAAACTGTCGCAAATAATTTGTACGATAATATTGTGCAAAATGAATTAACAAAATTTAAATGGAGCTTTGCAAGAAAAAAAGCATCATTAAATCTTACGTCAGAAGACCCAGTAGGAACAGAGTGGGATTCTATTTATCAGCTACCTTCTGATTTATTATTTTTAATTAAAACAAATCCGTCTGTACCTTTTAATTTGTATGGCGATAAATTGTATTCTAATTTAAAATCTACTTTGCATATAGATTATATTTACAATGCGCCAGAATCTACATGGCCTGTTTACTTTAGCAAGATGATAGAGTATGCATTAGCTATGGATTTTGCACCTTCTATACGAGATAGCGGTAGTGCTATGGATGCTAATGCAAGGCAATACGTCAATGCATCACGTATGGCGCGATATACTGATTCACAACAACATCCTGTTGAACCATTAGCAAGTAACCCATTTGTTGATGTAAGGGGCTAATTATGCCCATGTCAAAATTTTTCCAAAGTGCTTTTATGAGTGGTGAGCTATCACCCCTTATCAAAGGTAGAGTTGATATTGATCAATACTATAAGGGTATGCAAACTGCTGAAAACGTAGTTATTGTACCGCAAGGTGGTTTGAAGCGAAGACCTGGTACACAACATATTGATGTTGCAGAAAAAATATTTACACCATTTGTAGGAACATCTTTTATTACATTACCAAATGGTGGTACAGCAGCTAATATAAATGACTTTACACCTAGTACGGTCAGCGTAACAACAACAAACTTAGGTGTTTTAGGAACTTCTGGTCAATCAGATTATGTGGTTGCACTTTACAATCTAGCAAGCGAAAGTAGTCGAGGTAAGTTTGTAGAAGTAAAAGATATTAAATTATCAGGAACAGGTACAGCAACATTTTTAGTACAATCATCTGTAGATAATGTATCTTTTGGAACTTTAAAAACCCTTACAGTTACACAAAATCCACAATCTGTTAAAGCGAGAGTAGATGACACCGTAGATGCTAAATATTTTAGAATTGTAAGAACAAACGACACAGGTGATTTATCATCTCTTAAAGTATCAGTAAGTGAATTTAATGTTTTATTTGCGTCTACAACAGCATCTATAGCAAAAACTTTTGACTTTAGTATAGAGTCAGACAGACATTATTTAGGTGTTTTAACAGGTGGTTTTGATACATTTGATTTTACAATAGCTACTGGCACACCAACAGTAGGCAATAGTTACACTGTAAATAGTGCTACTTACAGAGTTTTATCATTTGTAAGTGGGGTTGCAAAAGCAGAAAGAACCGCAGGAACTAATGCACCACCCTCATCAGGCACATTAGCTGGCAGTCCAACACTTACTTATAGCGCAGTAAATCATTCTGATTCGTTTGGAAATATGTCATTTTACAGAGTAAATAATGCAATGAAGGTAGCACCACCTAACTCCATATCTATAACAGAATTTTTAACAGTGCCCTTTGCATCTTCAGAAGTGCAAGATGTAAGAGATGTTCAAACAGAAAATGTAATGTTGATGTTCCACATGGAACATTTTCCTAAAAGAATTATTAATACAGATGAAAATACATTTGTAATAGATAACATACCATTTTTAAATATACCTCAGTTTGATTTTAATGATGCTCTTAGTCCAACACCTACCGCAGCAGTTCAGGTAATGACACTTCCTGATGGTGGTTCAGGCGAAATAAAAATAGGTGATAGATTTCAAATAGATGTTGAAGGTGTGTTAAGTAAAAACATAACATTTGCTGGTGATGGCAACGCAAATGAGCAATCTTCTACAATAGAAAACATACGCAAAAATTTACAAGATATGCCTATATTTGGTGATGACGGCATAGTTGTAACAAGAACAGGAGCTTTTCAATATACAATTACATTAGATGGTAACTCATCAGGAACATATGAATTATTTTCTGGATTTTTTACAAGTGGACAGGGCACAGATGAAATTACATTTACACGTTCTGCTGCTGGTGTACCAAGGTCTGAAGATGTCTGGTCAGAAACAAGAGGATATCCAAGAACAGCTACATTTTTTCAAGGCAGACTTTGGTTTGGTGGCAGTAAATCAAAACGTCAGAGTGTTTTTGCATCAAGGGCTGGATCGTTTTTTGATTTTTTTACAGAAGAAGGTGATGATGATGAAGGTATTTTTGTAACAATATCTGCAAGAAATCTTACTGAAATAGTAGATATTAACCCAGATAGAGGATTGCAAATATTTACATCAGGTGCAGAGTTTTTATTAACAGGCAATACACCAGCTACAGTATCTATACAAGCGCAAACACAACATGGTTCTAAATTTTTAGAAGCAAAATCTTTAGATGGTGCTACATTATTTATTGATAAAAACGGAAAGACGTTACGACAGTATTTATATAACTATAACGAAGATGCATACAATTCGGTTGACATATCAGTATTATCTTCTCATTTGATTGATGATCCAGCAGATGTAGGTGTATTAAGTGGCTCTACAACAGAAGATGCAAACTATGTTGTTATAGTCAATCAAGATGGTTCTGCTGCAATACTGAATACATTGAGATCACAAGATATAAATGGTTTTACAAAATGGACAAACGGAAGCACAGGCACAGTATATCCTTTAAATATTATTTCTGTATCTACAGTACACAATGATTTATTTTTTGTAAACAAAAGAACTACTGATACAACAACAACTTACACTATAGAACGATGGGATCAAACATATTTACTTGATTCTGGAATAAAATTATTAAGTCAAACAAGTATTGTTGGCAACGAATTAATTTTATCTTCTGCACATTTGACAGGATTTACAGTAAGCCTGGTTGCAAGAGGTAATGTCTTACCAAATAAAACTGTAGCAGCTACATCAGTTTCTAATCAAAATGGTAAAATTACATTAACAGATGCAGAAAAGGCATTTATTATAGCGGGTGATCCCAGTGGTGGAACCATGAATGTACAAGTAGGATTTAACTTTCAACCTACAGTAAAATCAATGCCATTAAATACTACAGCAGGTAATATTGCGGGTCAAAATCAAATGAGAGATAAAAAGATTACACGCATGAATTTACGTGTTTTAGAGTCTGCTGGCGTTGTTATAGACGGTAATACCGTACCTACGCTAGAGTTCGGTACAGCATCATCTACGCCCTTAAACAGCGATTTATCGCCATTTACAGGCGTTATACAAGATAATAACGGTGGTAATGGTTGGAGCATAGAAGTAGTGCCAGAAATAACTGTGCCTAATCCTATGCCATTCCACATACAAGCGATTGAATATGAAGTACAATCTTCATAATTATATAAAAGAGGTTTTACAATGTTTAATATAATTGCAGCAGCTTTGGGAATCGCAGGTACAGCAGGACAAGTGTTTGCTACTGTTGAAGCTGGTAAAGCAGCAGAAGAAGCCGCAGAGCGCAGAGCAGAAGAAGAAAGAATTGCTGCACAAAACGAAGAACTTAAAAGAAGAGAAGAACTTAACAAAGTTTTAGCATCTAATATCATGTCAATGGCAACATCTGGTGTCAAATTAGAATCTGGAACATCTTTATCTTTAAAAGGCGAAGGAACTGCAAAAACTATAGGTGAAAGTGAAGCGCTTATTGGTTTGACAAATAGATTGCGACAAAGAAATATAATTCAGTCAGGTAGAGATGCAAGAAGATCAGCAAATTTGCAAGCAGTATCTACTTTATTACAGTCAGCACCTGACTTAAAAAGAGATTTTGAAACAATTCAAGAAGAATTAAGTTGATATGGCTATACAAAGAATAGAAAGATATGGTCAATTTAGACCGTCACCTATCAATGAGTCCAGAGTCCGCAGAATGGAGCAACTTGCAGGTTTTGCAGGTGGTATTGCTCAAACTGCTAGAGCATTTGGTGAAGCTAGAGCAGCAGAAAAAGCACCAGAAAAAGCACAAGCAGCAGTGCAAGAAGCTATTAAAATAGACCCAGAAACAGGACAAATTTCATTTGGAGAACTACAAAAAGCAAAAGGGTATGGAGCAGAGTACACTAACAAACTTGCTTTAGAAAATTATACAAATCAATTTCAGTTGTATTTAGGAGAAAATTTCACAAAATTTGAAGCAGAAGCAAGATTGTCAGAAACACCAGTCAAAACATTTGACGATAATGTAAATAGTTTTTTGCAAGGTGTTCAACAAGTCACTCCATTTGATATTAATACTCAAAATTCTGTAGATAAAATCTTATCAGGATACAAAAAATCATTAATTGATTTACAAACTACTAATCAAATAAAAGCAACACAAAAAAGTGCTCAAAAATTAATTGAAGATGGTCAAAATCTTATGAGAGGTTTTGTCAAAGAAGGAGATATAGAAGCTGGTCAAACTGCGCAAAATCAACTTATTTTAGATATTGATGCTTCTAATATATTAAGTAGCACAGCAAAAGAACTAGCAAAAAAAAATACAAAACTATTATTTGATGAAGAACAAATTTTGTTTTTAGTAGGTCAAAAATATGAAAAAAGTCCTATTGATGCTTTAGATTTTATTGATTCTTTAGATGATTCTACACCTACAGATACAATTTCTTTGAAGGGCTACACACCAGAAGAACAAAGAAATTTTGTAAAACTTGCAACTGATGAGTATGAAAGAATTAATGCACAATCAAATCGTAGAGAAACAGAAATCGAAGAAACAAAAAAAGAACTTGAAGATTTAACATATGAATTAACTTTTAAAAAAATAACATTTAGTGATCAACTTTCTGAAAAAGATAAACCTGATCAAACTCAACTAGATAATTTATTAAAATTAGGTCGTTTAAATGAGAGTAAATATAAAAGTTTAACAGCATATTTAAAAGAAGAAACAGCAATAGAAGATGATCTGTTAGCTTTACAAGAAATAAATTCAATTATTGTAAAAAATCCAACAGAAGCAATGGGACAAACAAATGAACTTTATGCAACTGGGGGATTAAAAAGAGAAACTTTTAAACAACAAATAGAAAAAATACAAAGTGTTATAGATAAAAAATATACTAGCGAACAAAAAGCAGAAATTACAAGAGCAGCAGATTATATTCAAAAAAGTATTACAAAAAGTATTAATGATTTTACAGTAATTTCTGAAGATTCTGTGCAAGATGCCATTGATGCTAATATTGTTTTTTATTCACAAGTAAATCAAGGAAGAAATCCTTGGGAAGTTTCAAGAGAAATTTTACAAAGCTATGGGTTATTTGATGCTGATAAACCAATATTGCCAGATGGTAAAGATTATACAGATTATGAAGAAGCAGTAGATGTTATTAATCAAAATGTACTTAACGATAATCGTGATGACTTTACAGAAGATGAACAAAAAATATTAGATGAAATAGAAATTTATTATCAAAATAAAAAAATATTGGATGAACAATTTAAAAAAGAATTTCAAAAAGATTTATCTTCTCTTTTTCCGCAAAATAACGAGAATAAATAATGCAAGAAAATATACCTAATATAAATACAATGCCACCGCCAATAGGTACAGAACAATCTGCAATAGATGATATTTCGCCAATTTTTGTTGAAATAGATAACAGTCGCAATTTAACAGGGTCACAAAAAGCTAAAATTAAATTAAATAAATTGTTGGAAGAAAAACGATTAAATGAACAAAAATTAGATGAGCCTACTGTTTCTCAAGCAATAGCTACAGGTGTTGGTGATGTTCTTACTCAATCAGTAGCTGGGGTATTAGATGCAATTAATGAAGCAGGTCAAACAGTAGAAGAAATATTTAACTTACCAAAACAAGAAATAAAAAAAATTGCACCCGCAAAAACAGGAGCAGGTCAATTTACTAGAGGTGTTACACAATTTTTAACAGGATTTTTTCCTGCATTAAAAGCAACAAAAGCCACAAAAATAGCAAAAGGATTACAGCCATACGCAGCAGGTTTTATTGCAGATGCAACAGTTTTTGACCCATATGAAGCAAGATTATCTGATCTTGTACAAGAATATCCACAGTTACAAAATCCTGTAACAGAATATTTGCAATCAGATGAAAATGACACTTTTGCAGAAGGCAAATTTAAAAATGGAATTGAAGGTCTCGCATTAGGTGGTTTAGCAGATGGTCTTTTTAAAACTGTAAAATTAATTAAAAAAAATAAAAATTTAAAAGAAAAAGCACAAGAACAAAACAAAACTGTAGATGAAGCAGTTAAAGAAACTGAAGAAAAATCAGTAGAAAGTCCAGCTATACGTAGAGAAGAAAAAGAACCTGAGTTTATTCCTTTTGAAAAGTTAGCAGAAGATTCTAGTGCAAAAATACAAATATTTAAGAAAGGTAAAACAAAAGCAAAAAAAGAAGATGCAGAAAATATAAATGTAAATAATTTAGAAACATCTGAACAAGTTAAAGATTTAATTACAAAAATAGCACAATCTGACAATGTAGATATCAATCAAGCACGTAGAGAACAAATTAAGCAAGAAGAAACTATTAAACTTGCAGACGATCTTGGAATGACTGTTGATGAACTTACATCAAGAGGTATTGGAGAAGCATTTAACGCAGAACAACTTGTTGCATCAAGACAGCTTTTAGTTTCGTCAGCAGAAAATGTTTTAAAGATTGCAAAAAAAGCAGAGACAGGTGATGAAGTACAACTTGCTTTATTGCAAAGAGCATTACAACAACATAAAGGAATACAGCTACAAGTTTCAGGTGCAACCGCAGAAGCAGGTCGTGCATTGAGTTCTTTGAGAATAAAAGCACAAAGTCAAAAAGCTCAATTACAAGCAATTAACGAAGCATTAGAAGAGTTTGGTGGCACAGACAATATGAAAAAAATTGCTGAAGCACTAGGAACTTATAAGACAGATGCACAAGTTGGAAAATATATTAGAGATTTAAATAAAGCTAGAAAACAAGATATGTTTTATGAAGTATGGATCAACGGGTTATTGTCAAATCCAGCTACACATATTGTTAATATTGTTAGTAATGCATCAGTAGTTTTAAACACCGTAGCTGAAAGAAAAATAGCTGGAGTATTTAGTAAAAACATACCTTTTAAAGAAGCTGACGCTCAAGCAGTTGGAATATTAGAAGGAATGAAAGAAGGTTATATAGCAGCTTCAAGAGTTTTACGAACAGGCGAGCCAACAGATAGACTTACAAAATTAGAAACTCAGAACAGATCATCAATTACGGCAGAAAATTTAGAAGCATCAGGAACTTTAGGAAGAGCAGTAGATTTTATTGGAAATATGGTTAGATTGCCTGGCAGACTTTTGCTTGCTGGTGATGAATTTTTTAAATCCATTGCTTACAGAATGGAATTAAATGCACAAGCATACAGAAAAGCATCTGATTTAAATTTACAAGGTGACGAATTTGTAGCAAAAGTAAAAGAAACTTTAGAAAATCCACCAGAAGATATCCATTTAGAAGCAATGAACGCTAGAAATTATCAGACTTTTACTGATGATTTAGGTAAAACTACAAAAATGTTTCAAAGAGCAAGAGATAGTAGAGATAATCCTATTTTAAGTCCTTTGTTAAAAGTGACTGCACCTTTTATTAGAACACCCATTAATGTTGCTTCTTATGCTTTAGCGCGAACACCAGCAGCACCTATTTCAAGAAAATTTAGAGAAGATTATACAGCAGGGGGTGCAAGAAGAGATTTAGCAAAAGCAAGAGTAGCATTAGGCAGCACTTTTATGGCTATAGCAAGTATGTACGCTATGGAAGGAAAAATTACAGGTAATGGCCCTGTAAATAAAAATCAAAGAAAAATATTAGAAATGACTGGATGGAGAGCAAATTCAATTTTAATTGGTGATACATATTATTCTATTTCAAGACTTGATCCTATTGGACAGCTTTTGATGGTTGCTGCTAACTCAACTGAAATTGTTGGGCAAATTGATCAAGATGATGCTGATTTTGGAAGCGCTACAATTGCAGTTATATTGGCAGCTGCAAATAGTTTTGTAAGTAGAACTTTTGCAAAAGGTGTATTTGATTTTATAGAAGCCTTTGAAAGACAAAAAGCTGATCCAAATGCAGATAGTTCTTCTCTTATAAAATGGGCACAAGGTATGGCGGCAAGTGCAGTACCATCTGGCATTTATGCACTTGCAAGAATAAATGATCCAGCAATAAGGTATTCAGAAACTACTTTAGAAAATATTAAAAAACGAGTGCCAGGATATAGTGATGAGTTACCGCCAGTTAGAAATATGTTTGGTGAGCCAATATTGTTAGAAGGAGGTTTAGGCCCAGATATTATGTCTCCTATTTATAAATCTACTAAAAAATTTAATGTTGTTGCAGATGAAATGGTTGCTCAAAAGGTAGATATTGGTATGCCATCAAGAACAATTAGTGCAGTAAAATTAACTCCTCAACAATATGATAGATATGTTGTGCTTGCATCTGGACAAGATTTAAAAGGAATAAAATCAACACTTTTTGAAACATTAAAAAAACAAATAAACAGTCCTATTTACAAACGATTTACAGATGGTGAAGGTGGCAGTAAAAATAAACAACTTCAAAAAGTTATAAAAAAATACAGAGAAGTAGCTAAAAAACAATTATTACAAGAATTTCCAGAACTAGAGGCTCAAATTAATCTTAATAGAATTGAAGCAGATAATAAATTAACTGGTCAAGATAGATTTAGTGAAATAAGAAGTAGATTAGAAAAATTAGCAGGTAATTAATAAGGCGTAAAAATGACAGTAACAGCAAATACAACTAGAAACGATTATGTCGCTGGTAATAATCAGAATGTATACAACTATACATTTCAATTGAATGATGCATCAGATGTAAAAGTTTTACTAGGCGGTGTATTACAAACCTTAAATACTGATTATACCGTTGAAAATGTAGGTGTAGGTTCAGGAGGAACCATTACATTTACGTTAAAAGACAGCAATAACAATCCTATTTTTCCAACACAAGGTACTGCTATAACAATATTTATGGCTATGGAATTAAATAGAGATACAGTATTTCAACCAAATGGGCCATTTTTAGCTGCTGAAGTAAACAATGATTACGATAGATTATGGTTAGCTTGTAATCAGCAACAAACTGCAATTAATAGAACATTACGATTAAAAGATCAAGATGCTGCTGTAGGCACTATGGAGTTACCTTTAAAGGATGTACGTAAGGGTAAATTCTTAGGTTTTGATGAAGTTACAGGCGAACCAGTAGCAACACAATCATTTTCTGGCTCTGGATTTGTAGAAAAAACAGGTGATACAATGACAGGATTACTAAACAATAATGTAGGATATGCTGTCGGAGGTACTACATTTATTAATTCAACACGAGTTTTATCAAATGTAAGTGGAGCAATATCTCAATTTACTAATGATGCTAATTTTTTAGATAACACCAGTACCATTGATGCTGGCAACTTTTAAGGAAATATATTATGGCTCAAACTATTCAAATCAAAAGAAGTACAACTACTGCTGTGCCATCTTCTTTATCGGCTGGCGAACTTGCATATAGTTTTAAATCAGACACAAAAAAACTATACATTGGCGATGGTAGCAGTGTTTTTGCAGTTGGCGGTCAATCATTTACAGATAAATTAGACGGTATTGCTGCTGGTGCTAACAATTACACTCTGCCATTAGCAACCGATACAGTAAGAGGTGGTGTAGAATTATTTAGTGATACTGATCAATCTGTCGCTGCTAATTTAGTTACAACAACTGCTGGCAGAACTTACGGAATTCAATTAAACAGTAATGATCAAATGGTTGTCAATGTGCCTTGGACGGACACAAGTGGCGACAATAAAATGCCTTTGGCAGGTGGCACTTTTACTGGTGATGTCACATTTACTGGCGATAATGGCAATATTGTTTTTGATAAATCAGATGATTCATTAGAGTTTGCAGATGATGTAAAAGCTGCTTTTGGTGCATCTGGTGATCTTAAAATATTTCATGGAACTGAAGATATAGGTGGGTCAAATATTGAAGGTTCATACATCATTGAAAATGGTACTGGTAATCTTATTATGCAAGGTTCTAATCTTGAAATAAGAAGTACCACAGATGAACTTTACGCTCAGTTTGTGCAGGACGGTGTTTCAAAATTATATTGCGACAATGCACAAAAATTATCTACAAAATCAGATGGCGTTCTTATTACTGGTGAAATGCAATCTGATTCGTTAGACGTTAATGGCGATGGTGATATTTCAGGTGCATTAGTTGTGCAAGGCAATCTTACTGTAAACGGTACTACCACTACAGTAGATAGCACAACAGTACAAATTGGCGACAACATATTATTATTAAATAAAGATTACGGAGGATCAACACCAACTGCTGATGCAGGTCTTGAAGTTGAAAGAGGTACACAAACAAATGCTTTTATTGTTTGGGATGAGTCTGCTGATAGATGGTCGGTTGACCCTGGTACTGGAACTTTATCTCCTTTAAATGTTGAAAATGTAGCAATAAATGGCGGTACATTTTAATTAGGTAGTCTTTTATGGCTCAAACAATTAAGTTAAAAAATTCTGGTACGTCATCTAATACACCCTCATCATTAGAACATGGTGAGTTAGCTATTAATTATGCTGACGGCAAAATATTCTATAAGAACTCTAGTAACAATATAGTTGAATTTGCAAATCTTAGCGGTTCATTCTTACCCCTATCTGGCGGCACTCTTACAGGCAACCTATCACTAGGCGATAACGTCAAAGCAATTTTTGGTGCTAGTGATGATTTAACAATAAGTCATTCAACCACAGGTAACCATTCAATTATTACCGAATCAGGTGCAGGTAATCTTATTTTAGCGGCAGATAATCTAGAAATAAATAATGCCGCTAATAATGAAAATA
>VTLG01013254.1_pt1 | contig 19876 bp, 25 predicted proteins | sample 4694571 | NCBI WGS metagenome assembly VTLG01 (sample SAMN12604809, study PRJNA352737) | marine metagenome | biome: ENVO:00000447; feature: ENVO:00000209|ENVO:00000569|ENVO:01000036; material: ENVO:00002151; isolation source: viral sequences binned using virsorter ... | reverse complement strand
TTCCGACATTACCATCTGTATTTATTAAAAACTGAGAACTTCCGCCTTTTTGTATTTGGAAATTATTGTCGCCGGTGCCTGCGAATGACCTATCTAGAACAAAGTTATGGTTACCATTATTATCCGCATCTTGATCTGCTACTATTTTACAATTAAGATCGTCTACATGAAATTCTATATCTTGAGCGGTATCTCTTCCAACTACTAATCTAGCTCCGTAACTAGGAGCTGCCGTGACATCTAATATTCTAACTTGCCCACCGTAAACATGGAGCTTTCCAGCTGGAGTTGCAGTACCTATACCAACATTGTTAGCTATGACACCTCCCCCCGCATCTAATCCCAACAAAATGTCAGAACCTGCACCAGCAGAATTGTATATTCTTAAATCAGCGCCAGCGTGGTTAAACTTCCAAGTATTTGCATTATCTGATCGCCCTAGCTCTAGAGAAAAATCATTACCATCTACTGCTTCAAACTTAGCTGTTCCATCAAATACGTGGAGCTCTGTCTCAGGAGCCGTTGTTCCTATGCCAACATTTCCGTCAGCGACAACCCGCACATGCTCACTACCGTCTACTTCTAAAGTAAGAAAAGAACTTGCTGTCTCATCACTAGAGTCAGCTTGTAGTTTTAACGCGCCCCCAGATGCGTCTATATGGGCTAATGGAGTTCCAGTTGCGTCACTATCTCTAAATCTTATTATAGGACTGCTACCGTTTAGATGGAGTAATTGCTGAGGGTTATTTGTTCCTATACCAACATTCCCGTCATTTTTTATGGTCATCGCTTGGGTGGTAGTATTCACCCAGAATGACATATTCGCATTACTGTATTGTAAGAGCTTTACCTCACCACTATTTCCAAATTTCTCGATAGTAAAATAATCAGTACCACTAAAGTTAGCTCCGTCTGCATCTAAAAATAAACGAGCATAACGGCTTGTAGCTGTAGCATGACCTAAAGAACTGAATCCACCACCTGCTCTTTCGGAGGCTGTTGTTTGAGCCGTCCTAAATATTGCTTGATGGGGCGTTGAATGTGCGACAGTTAAAGTAGCTTCTGGAGCATTTGTTCCTATGCCAACATTGCCAGAATTTGCTATAACAAACCTGCTACTACCAGCGTTAGCATCATATATAAAAAAGTCTTCGCTACCATTAGCACTTAAATCAACTCCGACGAGCCATTTATTAGTAGCCCCTTGCGCAAATCCAATAGACGCTTGCTGAGAATCGCTTGCGGTAAGACGAAGAGTCTCATTAGAACTACTGCTGATGTGAAGGGGTGCGCTGGGACTCGTTGTTCCTATGCCAACACTAGCATGACTAACATTTATAACTTTTTCTATGTTATTTGTCCCGTGTTCCCTTGCTCCAATATGAACCATACCTCCATATTGACCATTTCCAGCGTTAGGTCTACTCGCCCATATTCCTGCTAAAACAGTTTGTGTTTCGCTATTGTTATATGCTCCTCCAAAAGCAATACCTCCAGCATGACCATTCGCATAGGTATTAGACGAAGATATTACTACATTTAAATTCAAGCCATTCCAACCACCTGTAGTAGCGCCTAAAACGTGCAATCTATGACTAGGTGAATTTGTCCCTATACCAACATTACCACCAGTAAGATAAGAAACGTTATCCGAATCTAATCTTATAGTTTCAACTCCCCCGTCCTTCTTTATAGAGAGTCTTCCGTCTCCAGCAGTTTGACGAAATACGAATAAGCTATCTCCGTCATGAGCGGCTATTTGCAGAGGGTTAGTATTGTCTTCGATGCTTTTTATCGTAAGGGTATTGTTAGGATCGGCAGCTTGATTGATTCCAACCGCTGTACCGTTATCCTGTATAATTCCCGAAGTTAAAGTGTCTTCATCAGACCAGCGAGCTACATAATTAGCAACACCGGAACCTCCAACGCCGGAAAGAACTGATTCAATATTTTTCCATTGGACTCCAGTTTCCCCTTGGTTAGTTAAAACCATTCCATTATTGCCAACGGAATTATTAGAGTCATAAATGTTACCAGAGATACCCAGCTTATTAACATTGAGCCTATTACCATTGGTAAAAGTTAAATCTGCATCCCCGCCGAAAGATCCGTTGTTATTAAACTGAACTTGAGTGTTCGATCCCCCGGGAGTTCCCCCACCTCCTCCGCCGCCAGCTAATTGAGTCCACGTAGCACCCCTCAAGACCCACGAAGAAAGATTGCCAGTATCAATAAGAAAAGCGCCCTCCATAACGTTGGTGGGTTTAGTGTCGCCATTAGCTATTGTAAATCTATCTCCTGCGTATCTTGTAATTGCCATAATTTAAGAAAAAGTAAAATTAAATCCGTAAAACGCGCCGCTACTAAAAATTCCATCTATAGTAGATACCTCTATTATAATTTTGTAATCTCCTGCCGCTAGGTTACTTTTCGTAAAAGTGCCTATTCCATTTGTAGTTGTATACCCAAGATCTCTTGTATTCTGATTAACTAGTTGTTCAGTATTACCTCGCGGTTCCCCTAAAGGGGAAACCGTCGTATTTACTATCGTATTTAAGTTATTCCCCGCATAAAGCTTAACTTGCTGCATGTCATAATTATCATCCTCATCTAGAGACCTAACGTTTCTACCATCTTCCGGGGCTGCTCCAGAGCATATAAATTCTTTCGTCGACCCATTATCCAAATACAATACCATGGTATCATAGTTAGGCGCTCCTGCTGCGTTTTCATAGTCTTCCCCTAACCCCGAAACTTTAATAGTTAGATTAGAGGTTGTGGGAAGGGTGAAAGAGCCGGTAGCGTTACCACTTTGGATAAAATTATTGTAAATATCAATCCTCCATGTTTCATAAGTACCATCATCAATAGGATCAGGATCCGGAGTGCCTATGAGATCTGCGGTAGAATAGTCAGCTTCAAAATAAATTTTTAGATCGCTTCCTAACGCCCCCCCTACTATCCATGGATTCGCTAGATGATAATTTTGTAGATCGTATTTCTGGCCCACCTCTACTACCCCATATCCTCCAGTTAAATGCCATCCAAAATATGGAGTACTTGATGCTGGATTGGTATCATTCTGCCATGCTGTATCGTCGTAAGTAGTATAAAAATCTTGTTGATAATAATTATCATCTGTTACTGTAAAAGGGAAATTAGTAGTATGGCTTAGGGGGAAGTTAAACTCGTTAGGTGCTGTAGTTCCATTATTACCTTTGCTCCATACCAAAGCAGTAGTCCAGTTAATAGAAGGAGTTCCTGTATCCTCTTCTGGTTCGGATGGGTTTTTCCAAAAAGCTGTTGGGAAATTTAATGACATTAGTATACATATCCAGTAATTGCTGAAGCGAAAATCCCCGTTTGAATATTCACAAAAGTATAAACGTTTGTTTTCTTTCCTACTAATGGAGGAGGAGACGTTGAACCATCTTTATCAGCACCAAACACAATTTTAGAAACAATAGGAGCTGGAAAATTAACCGTTGCATTTCCCTGTAAAGTAAATGTCGGGGTTACTGTAGCAGCGTTAGTATTTTGAATGTACAAAGTTAAAGTTTGTCCATTCCTTACGTTATTAAAATTAATAGTAGGGCTACTAGAGCTGGTGTGCTCAATATATTGAATATTTGAATTGGACCAATATATTTCATCACTATCCGTAGGAGAGGAAGCAAAAAAAGCAGCAGCGCCAGATATATGAATAACAGGAGGATCGGTATCAGCAGCAGTATTAGTACCGTAAGTAGTTATTTCATTTACTATTAATTTATGAGCGCGATCAATTTCCAAATTACCTCCAGTTATTTTTACGTCACCGGAAATAGGTGTGGTTGCTACACTTAACGCATCCCCACTAATTAGAACATGCTTAGTACCTTTAAGGGTTAATTCGTTCCCAGCTTTAACAACTAGATTTTCGTCGTTACCTACTCCTTTAGCTATGATTGACTGTGAGGATTGATAAAAACGAATGTCGTCTGCGTTAATAATATCGTTATTATTTAAATTTAAAGCCTGTGTGGCCGTATGATTACCTAAATTATCTCCATCCACAGGGGTACCTATACCACTCCCAGTAGTAAGAAGGCCATCCTCAGCCCTAATCATTAAAAAACCATAGGTAGGTGGTTGGCCAGCAGTACTATTAACCCAATTATTATTATTGAGGTAAACGTCTTTATTAAGGCCGGAGATTTGTGTGGCACTAACAGGATTGAGGACAAACTCGGAGACTTCACCGGCAGTTATTTTGGTTGTTGTATACTGCCCGGGGCTTTGGCGCTCCGCTAAAGCAAAATAATCATTGTTTGCGTTAACTGAATCCGCAGAGTCCATTAATTGCGATATCTTTTTATTAGCCATTTTTCCTTTTACCTTACATTAATATACACTATTTAACAATGAGGAATGAGATTTGTAGTAATTAAATTGTCGTTTTCTTGCTGTAAATAGAATTTGTTATCTGCACCACCCTTAACTGCTGAATAATTTATACCCGTAGCTCCATCTCCAACATTTCCAGCTAATCCAAAGAAACTATACATAGAAGTGGCTCCTATTTGAACGTTTGAAGTAGGGACAAATGTTGCATCCTCACCTCGATTTCCAAATTTCAAAGATGTCATGGCAGGTATATCTGTTTCTAAGGGCTCTACATTAATTGTAGTAGCTCCATTATTATAACCACCCGCATTATTTATAATACAAGTGTGTTCAGAAGATACTTCACTCAACAGAATAAAATCTTCTAGCTTCTCCGCTCCTAATACCCCACTTATAAAAAATCCATTTGTTCTATCATCTGGATCTATTTCAACTGAAAATGAAGCCCCAAAAGTTTTATTACTTCCTATGGAAGTGTCAGAGTTAAAGCTATCTAATTTAGCCCCTACAAAAGAATACCTTAAGGCTTCGTCTCCCCGTTCGATAGGGATAGCTCCAGCATTAATTGGAGCAGCGGTACTTCCGGTGCATGAAGTAGGATCTACTTTTATTGTAAAATCATATCCACTATTAAGTTCTATTAAATCAACCAAAGACCCACTCGTGGCATCATCCACAATTCCATTTATGTTTAAAGTAGCAAAAACGGGAGAAGTTGGCTGATTCCCAACAGGAAATCTATACCCTAGATTGTTAAGAGCCTCCCTGTTTAAATCGATTTGTATTTCATAGCTTTGAATATGCAACGAATCAAAATCAACACCAAGCCCCGAAAAAGAATCTGTAGTTAATGTAATGTCACCCGGCTCAAGAGCAGGATAACCTTCTTCAGCAAGGACTCTAGGTATAATAACTTGAGAATCGTTATAAAGAGAACCATCTTTTGTATTAATATCCGGCGACTGAAACCCACTCCCGCTCATATCGAAATTAATATTGTACGCTGAGTATGATACAGATGCTTTGGGAAAATTACCTACGGAACCTTCGGTGCTATAAGAGTTAAGATAGCAATTACCGAAAGATATAACATGATAGGAGGGGGCGTTTTCATCTACTCCTTGATAAAGGTCAGCTTGGGTAAAATCCTCCTTGAAATAACTTTTATCAATATCATTACCACTAGGGTTTACAGCTAAATATATGTTCCTACAATCTCTATATTGATTTACTGCGTAATCCTGCCAAATTCTTTTAGTATAATCCTCCTTCTTAGTATTAAAAAATCCCGACAATAATGAAACGTCTAGGTTATTAGGATAGTAAGCCGATCCATTGTTAGGGAATGTAAATACGGGATAGTTGACATTGAAACCTAAACGGCTCTCATTTTTTGTTCCACAGAGTAGGTAGTCAAAATTAAGGTTAACTGTGGGGTAGTTTACTATGGGACGGTCAACCAATCCCCTTTTGTTAATTTGGGCTACGTTAGTATGAGGGACATCGATACTATAACTTACTGATTGTATTCTATCTATGCTCCTTAATAAATTAAGGCTAAGAGGAGGATCGTATACGTTAGTCGGTTGCCCTCCTGAGTAATGTATGAAGTTATTGCCAGTTTCCGGGGCAGGTCCGACGTAAAGGGCCTGACAGTTGTAAATTACGGTTGGCCTTGACATTATTTATCTCCTTCATGAACGCTTGCATATAATATTCCAGCTAAGAAATCATCCACTTGATGTTCGTAAGCTACATCTTGAACTTTCTTAACTCTTTCATGGTTTCTGTCGGTAGGCTCCGCTGCATATCTGCCAGCTTTCGCAAGCCAATTAGGAGGGTCTTCGTTAGCTATAACAATATTAGTTATCTCACGAGCTATCTCTTTTTGTTGTTTACTTAACCTTTTTCTTTTATGAATTTGACGTAAGGACGCTTCCACCTCTAAATTAAGCTTATCAGAAAGATTTAAATTTTCCTGTATTCTCGACAAGCTAAAGTTCATTGAAGCTTTGGTTCCTATTGGAGTTTTAGTGTCAGTTTCTTTAGGCTTGTTTGTTGCTGCAGGTCTTCCTGTCATTTGAGGCGCTTTGGCTCCTCCAATAAGGGGTTCATAAAGACCTTCTGTTTTAAGCTCTTTGAATCTTTTTTGTGACTCTACTGACTCTTCAGCAGTTGGAAATCTTCCGGATTCAATCGCCTGCATACCTTCTTCAGCGGTGAGTACCCCGAGCTCTATTAGCCTACTATAAATACGAGAGTATACCGATGTATCCCGCAGATCGACATCTTCAAAATGTGCGTCAGGGTAGTTCTTAAAACCCATTTCTTTTGAGATGCGTCTAATTTCTGGCATTAAAAAGTTCTCTAAAAATACCCGACGTCCTTGTTTAAGGCGCTCCATAAACACCTGAACTTTTATACTCGTATTTGCAAACTTCTCGTCACTAAGTAAAATATTGTTAAGGCCCATCTGGATATCTTGATTAACTACATCATACTTTCGTGGGTCGAGAATATTAGCAATATCTGGAATGACAAACTTTGCATCGGTTGTATAATCAGATATAAGCACACGACCTACAGATTCATTTTCAAATAATTTCTGCATGGCCATCAAGTTCCGCTGGTTTACACCACCTTCTGACGGCTTTGTTCCCATTGTGATTAGGAGGATGGCTTGGTTAGTCGTTCTGGCTACAGCCATATCCATCTGTTTCATTTCCTGCTTCCAGTTGATATCCTCTAAAACTGGATACCCCATAGGAACTGCGAAAGGCTCGTAATCTTGTTTCTTGTAAAATACTGCTGTAAGTTTATCCGTATTGAGCGGGATAGTAACCGCCGTAAGACCTACCTTTTTAGTCTCGTTTATGAGTTTCTTAATATCGGGAGGAAGGTTATCGAACACCTCTTTATCCTCTTCTGTCTGAGGGTGACGTAATCTCTGTAATTCGTAATCTGTAACAACTTTATAATAAACTCCTCTACTGAATGAAATATTGCCTTGTAGCTGAATGTCGGAAGGATTAAGAATGATGTATCGCGCCGGAATCTCAATATTCTCTGAGGCTTCACTTATACCAAAAGTTTGGTTGATTTTAAATGCATCGGCTTTATCCACCTTTGCGTTAAACCTGTAAACGAATACGTTTCCTGACCGGTAGTACTCGCGGAAGAACCTGCTCTGTAAATCGTCTATATTTATCTTACGGAACAGTGTGTTGAAAAACTCACGAGATTTTCTACTTCCACCTGTATAATACAGGTTGCTTATAGAAAACTCTGTCATTAGATCAATCGTATTTCTAAAAACAGAAAAATTATAGTAGGCCTTCTGACAAAGAATAATGGTATCTCTAACGTCAATATTCGAGGTATTTGAGACTCCGTGAGAATACTTAAACGGAATCATGCCATCTTCGATATTCCTGAACCTATCTACACGAGGAATATCAGCAGCTCTGTTCGTACGCGTACGGGTAGACGAAGCCTTAGCTTCATGCATTGCCATTATAGGTTCCGCACCTTGTTCCGTTTTCTTCCTTACAGCCATATTTTACTTTAAAATTACACTTAACCAAACATTCTGGGAGTAAATGTATAATTAATTTGCTCTTGTTTAGTATTTTTAATGTCATTATAGGCCTTAACAGCCCAATTTCCTAACATTAAAGTAGTATAATTATCTCGTCTAGCTCTATTAGCTGAGGTGCTGCGTTTTAGATGCTGGGGGAGATCAAAGGTTTGAGTACCTTTAGCTGTAGTTTTGACTTCTATAAGAGCGCACTGCTTCTTGGTTTGGTAGACCAAATCATCTTGCGATTCGATTAAGTCTCCTTTATTTTCATAAGGCATTAGTTTTAGAGGCACAGCTTGAGCAGCTAACTTGTCAAAAAAACTGCCGCATGCCGCTGAACGAGAAGCGAACCAAATCCTTTTGTGGTCGATAGAAGCCTGAAGGTATTCGTTAGCTTCCCGGAGAAATGTGGTAGAAAAGAGTTGTTTAAAGCAAATCGCCCCCTCTTTTTTGTTGTATTGATGTTTAGCTGCTAAAAGCATCTTTTCATACTCCGCTCCTTCTTTGTCGCTATTGAAATCAAAAAACTTTAAATTTATTTTAGAGTCTCGAAAAAGCTCTGATTCATTTGCACTATCTATGAATTGGTATCCCGCGTTATCTATAATTAAAAGCTCTATGTTAAAATTAGTAACCAGATAATGAAGATATTTAATATGGTCTTTTAAATCTCCACCAGCAATCGCATAAGAATGAACTAGAGTAGCTTCATTTGTTTTCTCGTCGTCTAGCTCCAGCACCGACATTGCGAAGTAATCGGAACTTGGACTGTTACTAAAACTAGGGTCAATTGCTAAAATGTATTTCTTGTCGCTTTCTCCTTTAATTAGAGTGTGCTGCTTCTCTCCGTCAGGAATTGTACAGTCATACATCTTCTTGGCACTAAAGTAACTATCGCTACCATCTGTAAATTGAGCGCAATATTCCCTTTGAAAAGATGAATTAGATGAGCCTCCAGATTGGGCCTCTTCAATAACTGTACTATCTATCATGTCGCTAGGAATTGAATCAAACGCCATTTGCGATATAAAATAGTTAGACTGTTGAATATCTTCAGAATAAATATTATTCATCCATTCTTTGTAAGTCTTGTAAAGGTTTTCAAAACTAAAACTAGCAGAAGACAAAGCTATCATTTTAGAATTGTTTTCAAACACAACTCTGTCCTCCTCCTTCATTTGACCTTTTGTGATTAGTTCATCCTCCATTTCACGTATCTTAATACGTTCTGCCATATCCTGAGGAGCAACCAAAAACGGCATCAAGACAGTCTTAATAGTTTCTTCGGGAAGTAATAGGAACTCATCAAGCACCAAAATGTTTGCACGGAAACCACGAATTTTTTCTCCGCTTAAAGGGATAGCTGTTATAGTCCCTTCGTTTATCTTCCACTCAAATTGATCGTTACGTTTAGACTTTGCCCCGAAAGCATGAGCTAACATTTGCGCTTCTTTTGATTCAACTATCTTCTCTAGGTTATTGAATATGAATCTAGCTGTACGGAAAGTAGGACCGGCGATAAGTATCTTAGTTCTTGGCTCGAAAATACATTGAAGGAAGCAGTAAACAGCCGCGATAAAACTTTTACCGCAGCCACGACCCCACACGCACATACTAAAGTTTCGATTGAAAAAAGCCTTTAATGTTATTTCCTGATATAAAGCTAACTTAATTCCCGAAAGTAATTCGGTAGTAAAACCGAGGTTAGACCTCATAAACTTAGCTAAAGTAATTTTAGCTTGTCTATCTGGAAGCTCACCTTTTAAATTTAAAAATTCTTCATTTAAATTTGCAATCGGTTTTTTATATTTGTCTGGGCAGTACCACATTTATAATAAATCTAAATCGTAAGCTAGCTGTAAATCAAATTTATCCTTCAGTATATTTGACAATAAAAGTTTTTTAACTATCCTTACGCATTCTTTTCTACCATCCACAAATAAAAATTGTATATGGGGAAATTCTTGTATTAAGTCTCGAACATTATGAAAAATAAAATCTGGAGTAACTCGGGTATTTTTTTTGTAGACGTAAGGTAGTTTATTGAAAGCCAAACACTCTTGCAGCTTCCTCTCTACCAAAACGATCATATAAGCATCATTTTCGGCCGCTCTTTTTATTTCGTTTTTAAATCTATCTAAACCGGAGCTTAATGTCCCTATAAGGTCAGGTACTGACTTTCTCTCTATATAGCAGTTACCCGTCTTCTCTTTATCATTAAGACAGTAATCACCAAACTTCAAACCTTTAACTTCTGTAGGAAAGTCTTCAATCTTTAATGGGTTTTGTTCTCGCGAATCAATATAAATAAGATGTTCTTCATTAAAAGAAATCTCATCTTCTTTTTTATTAGGAAATGCTGAGAACTTATTCTCGAAACCGATCTCCTCGCATAGCTTGTAATAGTCGCCGAACATCAGTTGGTAATAGGGAATAGGGGGAGCTAAAATTGTTCTGAGCTCTACTTCTGATAATGTATATTTTAAATTTTTTTCCTTCCTCCTTCTTTTAAGTAACGACTTACAGTATTTCTTAGCTTTTTCAATAGGGGTCTTTTTAAGCCATTTTTTAAGATTGCCTTTGTTGTTAAAGTCAGAAGACATGTACTGCTCTTTATTCTTGAACTCTATCAACTTCTTATCATAGAAATCATGACGAGGGAATTGAGTTTGGTAATACTCTCCTATAGAGAGTTTATGCGCTTTAATATGTAGGTGAAGATTTTTATCTTGGGGAAATTCTTTTCCGCAAATTTTACACTCAACCATTTAAAACCTCCTCTTCGCTAATCCCCATAATTCTAGACTTAATCTCTTCCATGGATGAAAGCCTTTCTATTTCCGAAGAAACATTCTTCTTACGAATCTCAGCAATCTTTATCATCTTGTTTCTAGATTCTTCATCTTTCCATAACTCCACAAGATTTAGAATAGAAGCCGACTCTTGCATAATTTTACTCATACGTTGACTTCTTTTCTCTTTGAGCTCGTTTAACAGTTTAGTCTGTCTGTTAACGCATTGATTATATTCAGTCTGAGCCGTATTAATAGCTTCAACTAAACTCATCGCCATTCTACGGCCTTCTGTATCTTCTGCGTTTTGGTCTAACAACTGTTGTAATCTTTCTACCCTTCTCTGGATATTAGAAGCAATAACCACTTCAGCTGAGAGAACTATATACTGGTCTACCTCCTCCTGTGTCAAGTCAGATTTGTCCCAAGTGTACCTAACGAAGCTGCTCTCGAACAACTCCCTATCTGTCTCTAAAGAATAAGTACTAATTTGATGCAAGAAACGGAAAGTATGCATGTACCCAATCAGAGTAGACAAATGCCTTTTAATTTTAGTTGTTACTTTCTCTTTATCAATTCCATTATGCACGTATTTATTAACACGAACAAGAGCTCGAGATTCTGACTTGGGAGGAGCGTACCCTCCTTCAACCGGCACTTCAGAAGAATCTGAATACTTAACTTGGTTAGGGACAGTGCTGATAAATTCAGTTACGGCTTTGTATCGAGAATCTAGCGCAGATATATTATTATCTTCAAAAAGCAAACGAGCCATTTCCATAGGCTTCATTGCGCTACAGTTATTTGAAATAAATTCTTTTTGGTCCTCGTTAAGTTCTACTTTTTCTTTCGGGTAGTATTTGTGACTAACTTTAGCTGATAAACTTTTTTCAGCCAAAAAATCTTTTACTGCTCTTCCATACTTTGATCTCCCGTCTTTTTTTTCTTCAGGAACGTCAGGGAAAACAAGTTCTATTAATTCTTTTATGTACGGGGGATCTTCAGGCCTGCTATTCCACTCAGTCAATATAGCTAACTGCTGATCTTCGTTAAGCTTTATGTTTTTTGAACTCATAGTATTTCTATTTCTCCTTCAGCTAACATTTTTTTAGCTTTTATGATTATAGATTTCTTAACGTTTTTTATCTGCTTATAACCGGGAACTCTATTCTTTTCGTTAGTTTTATATCCCATCATGGTAGCCACTTCCTCTTCTGATAGATTTTCTATGTATAAAGCTTTGTATATTTTCCATTCAGCGGGCTTTAGAACTTCTTTCATTTTAACATTTAACTTGAGGAGGAGGGAGTCTACGTCTACCCCTGTATACTCAGCTAAATTAATTTCACTGTTATGATCCTCTATAGATACCGGAAGTTTTGCATTATAAGCAATTTTTTTAGTTCTAGCCCAGTTAGCGAATAAAGGACATGCTTCCGACTGTTTCCCGTAAATATAACATAAATCTCCAGACTCAGCCGCAGCGCATTTTAAGCAGGGACGACAGTAATTACCGTAATTGTTACGGATTAGGTTTTTAATTTGATTAGAGATAATCCTGTTAATCCATGGATTAAGAGGTTTTTTAGTGTCATACAAATGCCACTTCTTAAATATATGAATTCTTATAATTTGAGAAACGTCATCGAAGTCCATCCAAGAAAGCGCAGTCAAATTCCACTTCGATCTTCTTTTTTTTATTTCCTCATTTATTTGTTCTATATAGTCTTCAAATTTTGGTTTACGTTTCGGCATCGTCTCGACGAGATAGCCCAGCGTCCCTCATAAAATCATTTTGAATTGATTCTTTGGTATAACTGGTATCCGCCTCCCTCACGTAACCATCATCACCAGCTCCCGGATGGGATCCTGCTATGTCTTCTAGCTTATAAACATTATTTGCGTTTGAAGACTCTAATACAAAATCTAATTTACTCATAGAAGGAGCTTGAAATTCCTCCTCCTCCACCTCTTCTTGTACGGTACTGGTAATGTTTTGAGGACTGGTTTTAAATACTCTTTTAGTGGGGATACTTGCCGTAGCAAAGCTTTTCCCACACGTACCACAAAACTTAGGTTTCTTTAAAGAATACTCAGTTGCCGCACCACAATCTGGACAATACACTTTCATAAAGAGATATTACACCATATATACTAAGAAAAAAAAGGACTTTTTCAAAAAAAGTGTATACCTTAGTAGGATGCAGGATTCCAAATTCAAAAATGCGGATGGTGTTGAATATGAATTATTATGGAAAAAGCCGCATTACAAATACAACGCCGAAGGTTTATGTTGCTCTCCCGAAGTCGATGACCCCAAAGTTCTCATAGACCCTACATTAAAAGACAGAAGGAAAATGAGTGTTCTCATAGAAGAGGTAACTCATGCTTTTTTCTGGGATAAAAGTGAAAAAGAGGTTAGAAAGTTTTCGTCTACATTAGCTAAACTGATTCATAAAAATATCAAGGAACCTCGTTTTCGTTGATTTTAGTTACTATAAACTTAGTTAGCTCGGACCTCACAATATCCTCTTCACTAAATTCAAAAGTATGAATACCCATAGCTTTACTTTCTTCATCATTAAATATATCGTAAAGTTTAAGAAAACCACCACGATTACCATTTTTTAAATCAGTCTGCATTGGATCGGCCATTATAAAACATCTAGAGTATTTTCCTATACGAGTTAATACGGTTACTATCTCACGGAAAGAGCTATTTTGAGCTTCATCTAATAAAATAGCCTTACCGTTCCAACTCATTCCTCTTGCGAAGTTAACTGGATGGATAGATACTCTTTTTTCTTTTTGTAGCTTTTTTACAGTTTCTTCATTTAAGAGCTCATCTAATTTATCCATAAAAGGTAGATTATAGTAATGAAGCTTTTCGTCAGCATCTCCGGGAAGAAAACCTAATCGGGAATCAGAACTCTCTACCGCGGATCTCATATATATCACATCAGATACTTTAGATTGATTGAGAAGCTGTAAAGCCGCATATACAGCGGTTAAAGTTTTAGAACTCCCTGCAGGGCCTTTGCATAAAACAAGTCGTGTATTTTTACTTTGAGATATCTCAATAAAACGTTTTTGTTTTTCTGTCCAAGGTAATTCTTCTATATAAAAATTATCCCTAGGTTTCATTGGGTCTCGTTGGTGAATCTTAACCCTTCCGTCCGTAACCTCGAGGGAATCGAAATCCCCTGCGCTTTTTACTTTTGGCATCACTATCATTTTACACTAAAAAAGTGTAATACCCTAAAGAAACTTATGAACGAGGTAACAAATGCAATTCCTGAAGTTATAAATATAGCTAATGAGTTTGGTCAGCTAACCGCAGGAGAAATAGATAAAGAAAAAGTAGAGGGTTTTTTAGAAGGGCTAATTGGTGAGTATGGTTGGCTTCTTCTAATAGCCATAGTGACTATTATGGCAAGAGATATGATAATGAATTTTGCGCAGGGTATACTTGTATTTATGGGGAATAATTTTAATAACGATGACATTATTTATATTTCTGGGCGGCAAGCGCGTATAGTTCGCGTCGGAATTCGTAATACGGTTTTTTATATGACAGATCGCAAAACTAAGATGTTGGTGCCCAATGAGCAGTTAAAACAACTTACGATTGAAAAAACTTTACCTAAAAATGGCGGAGAACCTTACTTACCAAAAGCTAGCGATCCCGGCTTCGTAGGATGGGAAGAAGTCCCTCTAAATCCTCCACCCATGCAGGTTGAAGTAGTTAGTAAGACTACCTCTCCGCGAACTAAAAAATGAAAAAGATATTGCTATTAAGTGTTCTTCTTTTATCTGGATGTATGTCTATTGACGAAAGAGGTAGGTTGGAGAAAGTCAGGTTTTCGGTACCTGCGTTTTTTCAGGTGGAAATGGACTACTATAAGGATAGAGAGAATTTAGGGAGACCAGTGGTAAATACTAACACTCCCCCAAAAATAAGTAACCCATATCCAAAATTAATGGAAATGACTCGAAAATAAGTGTAAGAAAGAAGTAGAGAGATGAAAGAAATAGATTTCACTGAGCAAATTATCAAATGGCGCGAAGAACAGGAAGCCGCCATGACTAAGAAGCAGTACGAAAAAATCGATACTAAAGAGCTGAAACGTGACGATAAAAAAGAAAAGAAGGAGCACGAAAAAGACGCTCTTGAGGATGACGATAGTAAAATAAAAAAGCTAAAGAAGGGTAAACCTTCTGAAAAGAAAAGCGTAGAAATTCATGATATAAAGAAAGACGAAAAATACGATAAGAAGAAGCTTAAAGAAATGAAGAGCGCAGTTCTTTCTACTAAAAATAAAAATGATCTACCTGATTCTGATTTTGCTTATATCGAACCGGGAGGAGAAAAAGACTCTGAGGGGAAAACGGTACCCCGATCATTACGTCACCTTCCAATTAATGATGCTGCTCATGTACGTAATGCGTTAGCTAGGTTAGACCAAACCAAAATCAGTGAAGAGGCCAAAAAATCAGCCCTTAAAAAAATTAAAGCTGCGGCCAAGAAATTCGGAATTAAGGTCAGTGAGGCATCAGCTTCTATAGATTATTCTGATCTATATTAATTAACAAACTAGTCAAATAAAAAAGCCCCGCGCAATGCGGGGCTTTATTTTTATATAGATTACTTATTCTCCGGGTTTATTCTCGTCAATAACTTTATCACGTTTATTTGCGAATTCTTTTTTTATACCCTCCATTCTTTTCTTCATTTCCTCTCGGTGTTTTTTTCTCAATTCATGTAGCTCCTTATGAAGCTCCTTCATTTTCTCCCGAAGCTCATTGAGTTCTTCACTGTCTATTTTCTTACCCTTCCAATGATGTCGGCGTTTTTTGCTCTCGATATGCTTTTTTCTTTTTTCTGCCGCAGCCTTAAATCTTTCTTTGAGTTTTTCTTTGTCTACTTTTTCAGGACGAGGCTTATCTTTATGTTTGCGTGGTTTAGCTTCGGCCGTTGTTAACACTGATGCAATAATAGCGATCAGTCCATACTTGAAGATATTTTTTACCATCATGGTGTTAATTAGTAATACACTTCTGCGTGTAATAAGTTGTATGAAGAAAAGAGATATTTTAATAGTGGTCTTAGGAGTCGCTCTATTGATTTCTATTATCTGGATGATGCAGGGAGACGAAATTAAAGAAAAAGTCGCTGAGAGCGCAAAGGAGGCGGCAAAAGAAGCGGTTGTGGACAAGGTTGTAGATGAGGTGTCAGATAAAGCCAAAGAAAAATTAAAAGAAGAAGTTTTAGATAAGCTGTTACCGTGAATAAGTTTCACATATACCTCAAAGAGCTAAGGTCAAGAAAATATGACAACATCACTAAACTCTCGAGGCTCCTAAAGGTTAATTATCAGATGTGGCGCAAAATAGAAAGGGGAATAAATCCACCTCCCCAAAAATCTTTATTAACTAATTTTTGTAATTTAGTAGGAGTTAAAGAGTATGAAAAGAATCAACTGTTCGCTTTAGCAAAAAAGTGGACTCCTCATCCAGATACTAATTCAGCAAATCATGGTTTATATCATGATGGGCTCGGCCCAGATTGGATTCAAGCTATTATAAGTGAAAACACTCCGGATTATCCTCACAGGTATTGGGGGAAGCGTTAGGCTGATGGATACTCGGGAATATTATCTTCTTTGTAAATATATTTAGACCTTAGCGGAGTATGCTTTTCAACTTCTTTTTTATCTTCCTCCGGATAATGGTTATAAAAAAAATAAGGGCTATTACCATATGATCTATCTATATCTTCAGAAGTTAACGGCTCGTTAAATATTTTTACTTTAGGGGGTTCATCCTTAGGATAAGGTACAATAAAATCAGGATTATGCCAGCGCAAAAGATTATTAGGGGGTATGGCATAGTTTCCATCATCCAATTCCAAAAAGTGGTAACACTTTGAATCTTGGTCGTTAGCGTACCCAATATTGAGTTCATTAAGGTCTCCCTCGTAATCGTCGATAGTAAAAAGATACTTACCAGAACGCCACTTTCTATCCCTGCAGAATATGTCCACCCTACGGTTTTGCAAAAAGCCGAATGTTGTAACTGCGATATCATTATCCTGACAATCCCATGTCTGCAATAGAGATAGTCTTTGCTCTTCGCTTTCAGATAACGCGTCATAGTCCTCTTTATGACAAAACGCCGAAATTGGCATCTGCCAAAAAACCGCCCCAAACTGCGCTTGAAAATGAAAGTGCATAGGACGGTTTATCATAGATTTTACACCAAATATATAACCTTCAGTCAATCCATCGTCTTCTGGGCCGAATATATACTTGTTACGAATGAAGCACTGGATGTAGGGGGTGTTTGCATTTAGTTGAGCCATATATGTATACTTTACGTGTAATATTATTGTGCATGCCGAACGAAAATAAAAAAATAACTTTTGGGGATTTAGATGGGTTCCTTAAATTTGCACCAATTATAGGTATAGGCATATTAGCCTATCTCCACACGTTATTTCCTAGTAAAGTAGAGTTCGAAAAATTAGAAGATCATTTAATTCAAATGGATAAGAAAATTACAGAGATTACGATACTACAAAAAGCTACTTCAGATAACAGTTCGAACATTAGGGATTTAGATTCTAGACTTAGACAAATAGAGATCGATTTAGCAAAACACCACGCCTCAGAAAAGAAAAATGGTTAAAGCACTTTTATTAGCGGCAGTTGTATCTTTCCAACCGGATCTGGAAATCAAAATAAATGGTTTGGTTTGTTCCTCATGTGCAATCGGTGTTAAACGCGGCTTCAAAAAAGAAATTAATGTAGCAGATGTTAAATTTGATACTCGTCGACAAGTTACTCTTATTGATTTAAAGGAGAGCGAGGCGGGCAGAGTCTACTGGATTAAAAACGAGAAGATTGTAAAAATTGTAAAAGACGCCGGTTATGAAGTCACTAGCATCAAAAGGCTCTGGAATAAAAAACCTAACCGTTATAATAAGCCCTAATAACTTCTACTGTTCCTTGTCCCACGAAACGAAAAAATCGCAGCCTCGGCGAAGAGGCTGCGACTAAGGAACTTAATAATCAGTCAAGAATTAGGCTGTGGTTCCGATACCCACACTATCGTCAGAATCTTCTGGTTCTGGTGTGGGTTCCGGTTCTGGAGCAGCTTCCGTGGTACCAATACCTACGGCAGGTTCCTCCGGCTCGGGAGTTGGCTCCGGTTCCGGTGTCGGCTCCGGTGTAACCGCAGGAGCGGTAGTACCAGCCCCTACATTGCCATCTGTTGGATTTCCGTCTTCGTCTAACCCGGGGATTATATTTCCATGTTGGTCTACATTATCATTCATATTTTTTTATCTCCTAAATTAATCTGGGTAAACTTGACCCGTTACTACTGCGCCTGAAAAAGCGGGAACACAAGCTAAAGCCCATGCTTGAGCACCGTTACGAATATCGGAGCTATTAGCCATCCAGCCAGAAACACTATTAGCTGTCCAACTCCAATCAGATGGAAGGGCTGGGCCGAGTCTCTGTGTGCCAGTTACTTCGCCGCTAACACCAGTTAAATCTGCATAAGGATAGTGATCTGTACCGCTAACCATACCGCAAACGTATTGATTCCATCTTTCGATAGGGGGCTTCCCTGCGTTATAGTAATCTACGTCATGATAACCCCAAATATTAACATTGGCACTTTGATCCGCTTTTGCGGATGCGGCAGTATTAACCTCAACAATACCAAAATCCCAATAATTAAGTGTTGAGCCAGCGTCGGTTGTAATTGCTTTGTAAAGTCCCATAATTATTCTCCTTCAGTTAATGCGTCGGTTGCTCCAGAAAAGAAAGGTACACAGGTCTTTAACCAAACGTATGCTCCACTTCTAATATCATCACTTCTCTGCATCCAGCCGGATACACCATTCTCAGCCCAATCCCATCCTGCAGGAAGAGCGGGACCTAAACGTTGTGATCCAGTTACTTCACCGGAAGCATTTGTGAGGTCTTCGTAATCATAATAATCTTTAGCCCCAGAGTAAGGGCACTCGTACATATGTCCATCGACCGAAGGAGCTCCTTGGTCACGATAGGTTTCATTAGTAAATCCCAAGGTGTTGACGTTAGACCCGTATTGGGGGCCAGTAGTTCCTTGGAACCAATTCTCAACTCGGCTAATTTTCCAGTAGTCAGCCTGTTGACCGTCATCCTTGGCGTAATTTAGATTAAGTCCCATGTTACAGATTATTACACATTAAAAAACAAAAGTTCTAGTTTTTTTTAAAATCTTCCGGTTTATTTTTCCCATAATATGACTTTTTATACTCCTTGACTTTTTCAGGGTTGGCTTTTTGCCATTCTTTAACCTTCCCTACAATTTTATCTTTGTTTTTCTTGTAGTAGGACTTAGCCATCTGGTTATCACAAGTTTTACAGTAGTATTTTAATCCGTCCTTGGTACTACTCTGCTTCCTAAACTCTGTTAGAGGAAGAGTCTCCTTGCATTTTGTACATACTTTCATATTTCGTATTATGAGCTTCGGCCGCTATTAATTCAAAAAGATTTTAGAAAAAGAGAATGGGATATTTATCATAGTTAAGTGTGAAAAGTGATGAACACAAAAAATATATAAATTCCAAAATATGGAAAGCGAAAAGGCAGCAGGCTCTTGCGCATCACGGCTGCGAATGTGCGAGCTGCGGGGCCACTGAAGATATTCAAGTACATCACATCTCTTACCTCAATTTAAATAGAAAGGGCCCCGGAAAAGAGACTATGGAGGATCTCATTCCATTATGTAAACGTCATCACCATTTAGTTCATGCTCTTATTGAGGAATATAGACAATACAACAAAAAAAGGCCTGATTATAACTGGGAGAAAGCTTCAAAAGAGGCAATTAATTACCTAGTGCCCCGAAAGTACATGGTAAGTAAAGCTAAAAGAGATAAGAGTCATAAAAGGGGCGGCAAAAGTAAGGCTCAAAAGAAAGCCCTAGATAAATTAAAGAGAGGGATTGGTTGTGCTAGAGGGAGTAATCTTAAATACATCCCTAACAAATAGATTTCTGAAAAATATATTTATTTTTCTATCCCGCGTATTTTTGAAAAACTAGGATAAAAAGGGTCGTGGA